>Ga0182745_1000094_pt1 | contig 126571 bp, 112 predicted proteins | sample eDN3rd30CKraftBY_FD_128523 | JGI IMG/M metagenome (GOLD analysis project Ga0182745, IMG submission 128523) | Enriched backyard soil microbial communities from Emeryville, California, USA - eDNA 3rd pass 30_C Kraft BY (version 2) (version 2) | ecosystem: Environmental > Terrestrial > Soil >...
CGGCCCAGACTTGGCGAGTGGCGGCACGGGAACGGTTAGCCATCAGAGAGGGACTCCAGTGTGAGAGAAACAAATCCCCTCACACTACCCCCCGCGCCTACAGTGGTTCTGGTGTACGGTTACTTTCATCCGACGCATTCTCGCAGTGTGAGTGAACAAGAGACAGCGCGATCAACTCGCTACTTGTACTACCAAGACTTGTCAATCTCATTGCCAGTCGACCGCTCAGCGCCTTCAAATGACCAACCAAAAACTCACAATTGCGACGACTCGCGCTCAGACTCATGCGTTCAAGCATTTCGTCCAGCAACTCTCGAATCTCGTCAGTCCGATTCGTCGAAGTAATCATCTGCAAACTACCGAGATCGTCGCGTTCGGGAACGCAATCAATTACATACGTTTCGTAGATCGTCGGCTCATCTTTGGGAGCATCGAAAAACTCGATCCCCGCGTTACGATCAATCGTGATCACCCAATCCGATAAATGATGAACGATATGCAGCATTTCCTGTTGCTCTGTCGTCAGGCTTGTCCGCAACACGGGCCAAACGTCATCCCCCTTTCGAGAGAATCGGCAAACACATCGCATCAGCGACTTGTTCAACTTCACAAGCCGCTCTGAGATCGCTCGGCTTGCCGGATGTTTCTCTCCGTCCGCGTCCGCCGGTAGCCAACTCAGCCACTCAGCCGACGGTTGGAACGAAAACGAACGTTGGATATTCGCGACCAAACCATAGACATGCAGCGGAGCCGACAACGGAAGCTCATCAACCGAGACAAAATCCACACGAGTATCGAAGCTGTCAAAGGCGATCGCCATGTGAGCAGACGATTGCGGCAACGGTGTATTCTTCTTTGCCCAGCGAAGTCGTGGTAACGTCACCCCATCGCCGCTCGATCGGCTCTCCAGCATCCAACGATCACGGTCAGAGATTCCCGACGCACCCGTGCGATGCCGCTCAACCAAATCGACCAAAAATTTCCCCGTGATATCGAAGTTCGGTTCCGCCGGGAACATCTCAAGGTTGAAGCGAACTGGCGATGGGCCGTCCTCAGGATTGTCCGTCGCCTTGAGAGCCGTTCCCAAGGCTCTCGCCACCGTGCAACCATCCCCCGGGCGCAGCGCATGAAGCAATACCGCACCGCCCGATGACTGACTCAAATTATGAAACTGGATGTAGCGAGACACTTCCCGAGCCAGCGACTCGCTGACCTGCACCCCCATCGAACTGACACCGGGATCATGTTCGTTCAGCCCCAGCGAACGCATCAACATTGCCACGGCCGATTTAGGTTCTGTGTCTTGATCCCGCACCATAGCCGTTGCAAAAAACGACAACGTATCCGCGTAGACAAAGTTTTCACCCGGAGCCAGTCCCGGCAAGATCGAAGGGAAATGCGAAGCTTGCAGACCGCTCACCGCTTCGCGAATCCGCAAAGGCGACAGCGTACATTCAAAACGCAAGTGTCGCAAAAGTTGATCGTAAGCAACGTGCCACGCAACTCGCATCGGATGGCTGGGGAGCACGATCAGGCCAATCGTTTGACCTGCAAGCGATTGCACCTCCACCGTATCGGTCAACGCAACTTCCGCCGGTCCGCGGTCCAGAACCGTCAGCCACGCATTCACGTAGTCGTCGGCTTTGCGGATATTGCCACCGTAGACGCTTCCCCAAAACCCGCCTCGCCCCGCAAGTTCTTTCTGCAGCGCTGCCGCCGACTTGATCGCACGTTCCCAATCTGCGGCAGGCGTATCGCCACTGTCGAAAGGATGAAACAACGGCTCAGCGACTCGCTGGCCATCTTCGCGAACTTGAACCGACCAGCGACCCAAATTCGTTTGCTCAAGCTGCATTCGCTCGATCACATCGATCAACGCGGGACGCTTGACTTTGAAACTTTTCTTCGATGACGACGACCGGAAGGCGACGTAATCCTTTGCCGAATTGATCTCGAAACAATCAGTATCCACCACGTCTTTGTCAAACTGCTCGCCATCGTAAATGTGGACAGCACCGTCCATCATGCAGCGTTCAAACTTCGTCGTGTTCGATGTCGTTTCGCTTGTCGCTTCGCCGTAGCGGATAAGAAACTCTTCCGTTTCGTTTTCCGCATCACCGTAAACGTCTTCGTCGGACACACCAATGACAGTCACCACGACACGCGCCTCGAACTGTGAGTCCTCCGCAATCCCTTCAAAATCTTCGGTGGTCAGCTTCACGGTTTGGTACTGAGAACCCTTGCGTATGGCATGAGAAACATCGCGATAGGCCAACTCATCTTCGCCTGCCATCACACTGACGCGATACTCGACACTTCCCTTGGGCAGTTCCTCCGGCTCAGTCTCAAAACGAACTTCCAACTTTGAAACCTTGTCGCTCGACAGCAAAAACTGGGGCGGGTTGCCTTCGATCAAGCCCGACCACTTACCGATAACTCCTTTCGTGTTTCGCCACGAACGAATCTTTACCTTGTGAAGTTGTTGGCTAAGAAACTGCGGTTGTATTTCGCCGAGCCACAACGCCGAATTCGATACGACTTGCGAGATAACTTCGGCCAACGGACGGCGCGCAGCTTCGCGAACGATCTGCTGAAGACCAATCTCCCGCGCCGGTGTCTCCTCTTTGAGCAGCAAAGACTCGACCCGTTCCGCCGGAGTTCGGGCGGTTCCCGATCCCAAGAACAAGCGATCAACGATTCGTGCCGCGACTTGCAAATCACGCTCAAGGATCGACTCCGCATCACCTTGAATCGGCCACAGCCCCAATAGCGCGATCGAGCGACCGAACTCGTTAGGATTGGCATACAATGAAGCGTAGAACTGAATCTGCTGCCACTTCGACAGCGATTTGCGTTCGCCGATATAACGCACTTGCTTAACCGCTTGCTCGGCCTTATCAAACAGTTCACGACCGATCTGAGCACGGGTTAGTTTTTTCGTACAATTAAAAATCATCTCCTCAGTCAGTTCGCGCGAGGCACTATAAATGCCGTCCATCCCTGCGCCCGCTCGCAACACGTCGATCAACAGCAGAATCGCTTGGCCTTTGTCTTCACGAATCTCAACGGCTTGGTCCGACGTGATAAATCTCCGCGCATCATCCTTCTCTTGCACCACCGCACGCACGTCCCAGCCCTCGGGAGAAAATTGAGGACTCTCCGCCAGAGCTTCGACGATGGACGGTGAAAGGCACCGGCAGAAATTGACGTTCCCAGCCGTTGGATTGCCGACCAGAGCCGAGAAGACATCGTTGAGAAACGAAACCAGTTCACTGGTCAGCGGCATCGCCGTTTCAGTTGCAGTTGTCATGGTCGAGACCTCTCTCGCAATCGTGTGCGTTAAATCGTGGCCGCAGTCGTTTCATCGACTCGGCATCGTTCACTCCCATCAGCAACCCAAGGCTGCGGAGACGCCGTTCCAGAAACCGCCGATTGCGTTGCAGTAATTCGCGGGAGACCGTCTGTCCCGGGGGTGCTTGGTCAACAAGCAATCCATAACGTTCCCGCAACAAATTCACAAAATCATTAAAGGAGATCGAATTCGGTTTCGTATTGCCACCCTTACCCGGCTTCCGCAAGTGACGATGAACAAGGAAGTCGAGCATCGTGTCGGTGAGCAGCATCGACTTCATCATCCCGGACTTCTTTCCGTTTCGCATCGTTTGGAAAGTGACACGACGCTCACTTGCAAGTCCGTTGGAAAGCCCCGTCATCAAGCAAGCCCCGAAACATGCCAGAATGTGACGGCTCTGTTGCCGATCACCCATCATCTGAGTGACAGTCTCGGCCAACCGCATGACTGAACTCGGATTTGCCGACTCGTCATCAAGAATGCCGGTGTAGGCGTCACCTATCTGTTCCTCCTTGAAACGCTCAGACAGTTTCATGCAATGCTTTTTGATGTCACGAAGGATCATCTTGCTGTCCGCGTGTCGTTGCTTCAGAACATCGCCCAGTACATTGATCCTCGCCGTCCCGTCGGGACGCTTTGCAGGAAGTTCATCAATTTCAAAACGCGATTGGTGTTCGAGAATTCGAAGCGCCATGAGGACGACAGGCAATCGGTGCAATCGTCGAATGACATCATCCATCACTTCCTCAGAAAGCCTTCGTAGTTCGTGATCGGCACCGCCAGAACAGTCAACGACAGCCGGCCACGATGTATCCGAATATGGGAGTTCCCCCGCGTGCTCCCACTCAAATAGTGACCGAGCTGTCGACAAAAACATATTCGTGAGGCCGAGCCCGATACAACACTCGAGCATCTGTGTAAGCGATTGTCGAGGAACCGAGTTGCCAAATGCTTGCAGGAAGATGCGAGTGTCCTCTCGAAACGCTCGGGTTGCTTGCTTCGCAATTGGTTGCTGGTTGGCGATGTCGCTCGACCCACGCCCATGACCACCTGCTTGCTTGACCCGAGTGTCCTTTAGCTTGATCGGCTGATTGCATTTCCTTGCAACGCGAATGGTGGCAAGTTGATCCAGTCCAAGTTCGACGTTCTCATCAAACTCGTCAACAAGGTCTGAACTGCGATTGCGAGTACTCATTCCCTCGCCAAAAACCGCCAAGAGTATATTATTTGTAAAATCGTCGTTAATACAGAAAAACGATTTTTTGGTTGATTCGGCTGAAAGTGATTCGCCATCCTTCGGATCGGCTAAAATCGCAACCAGTGATTCGGGGACAAGTCGTAGGTGTCCCACACTTGAAGGCAAATCCATCCATGCCGCTTGGTAATGCGTCGGGAAAGCGCGAATGACCGGCTTCTTGCGTCCCGGTTCGTGACGTTGGTTCTCCAAACAGTGAGTCAGCAGAAAGTCAGCCAGTATATTCTGTGCAACGGGTTTGTTGAAACCGGCAAATTGCTGAGTGTCTTCGGCAAGCACGCGTGCAACGCTGCAAACCGTCGCCGCTTTCTTGGTGCTCGATCTTGTAAATTCCATTTCGTGGGCAAACGGAGCGAACCGTTCAGCAAAGTTTCCTTGGCCCCGGCGATGCCCTCGGCGGAACATGTAGAACATCGCTGGAAGTAACGCCCCAACCGTGAAGTCTTGCAGCGTGAACGCTAAGGCTTCGGCATAGTTGGTCGTCCAGATCTCGTTGACCATCGCTGGAGTCAACACTTCGCTCAGTACCTCTTTCTCAAGTTTTTCCGACATGAAATTCCTCCACACATGATTCATTGCCTTCACAAGACTCGAAAAACATCTGTTGAATTCCCTCGTTCATGCGAATGCCCAGTCGAAAAACATCGCTGGGATGGCTGGGGTTCCACGCGAACACTTCACGCTCGTGCTCTTGAGCCAGCCGCTGCGTGAAGATTGAGAGATTGGTGAATATCTCATCATTTGCCGAATCCATGATCTGATATCCGTCAGCTAATTCCAGCAACAGACCGAATAAATCGCTACTTAATCGCAGTTCCTCCTGTCGGTCGTCGTTGCGGTAGCTGTAACGTAGTACGACTCCGTTGGCTAACCACTCCACGCCGCCATTCCTGCCGGCTTCGTCCAGTTCCAACTGAAATCGCTCCAGCGGTTTTTCGACCCAGAACGTCGTTTCGACCGGCGTTCGCGGCATCACTTTCAATGGCACTACACCCTCGCGACGAAGGACTCGATGGGGCAATTGCTCAAGTCGTGAAATTCCGTAACATAGTCGCTTGGTCAGCGTTCGCTTTTCGTCGTCCGACAGAATTGCCACTTCGCGAAACTGTCGTAAACTCTCGCTCCGAAACAGCGACACGGGATGCGGTTCATTAGTGATCTGCTTCGCTTGCGACTCAAGCCACTCAAAGTAGGCGCGTCGCCGTTTTGAGATCAATGATTTCTCGCCGGTGAATTTTGGCGGGTTTTTCGGATCAACGACCGGATCATGACTGCGAAGATACCGATCGACGGTGGGGTTGGAGCCATAAGCGGGATCGAGCCGTTGTAGTTCTGAAAGCAACTCGCCTTGCCGCATCGGTGAAGCAGCCGCGAAGGCCCGATCCCAATAGTGAATCGGCTGCAAGTCAGGTTGCGAGTGCAAGTCGTCGCAATAGTGAACGCCGAAAAAGATGTAGCTCAGTGCGCCACGTAACTCTCGCGTCGTGACGTGAACTTGTCCCCGCTGGTGAACGGCTTGCAACGCCTCGGCAAGCTGCTCGCGGATCTTGACGGCGACATCCCGCCCACCGTAGCCACTACCTGTGAGCGCCTGCACAGAGTTAAACGCAGTGCATCGCGGCGCTGCCGAACACGATTTGCACGGCTGCCAAACTTCACTGGTCTGTTCACCACCGAGCATTCGATCTAGAAGCGAATTAAAGAACTCCGTCGATGGCCTCCATGACATTTTTGAGCCTTCCGAGCTGGGCAACTTGCGCGCGTCGCCGACCAAAGATCGTTCGTTCAAATTCACCAAGCGGATGTGAGCCATCGGTGGATTGGGTACGTCTTCTCCAATCAAGGTTTCGATCACCCAATTGGTCAGCGGTGTTTCGCCGTGGTTCGCTTCGTAGTCTTCGGCCCATTGCAATAAGCGCCCGTCGTTGACTGCAACCAAGTGAATGCGAGGCTTTTGAGACGCCCCTTGTTGGAACGGTTCAAAGAGATCGCTCAATAACTCGTCAGCGGTCTTGTTTTTGAACGACGCTGCACCGTCAAGATTGATCTTCACTGACAATCCAAACGCACTGCCGGTCGCGACTCGCTCAGACGAGTTCCGCCGCCCTAGATTCAAACTGAGTCCAAGGTGTTGTAGGAACGCAGTCTTGCCGTCGCCTGCATTTCCACAAAGGATCACGAGTTGCACTTTGCGGCTTTTGATTTCTTCGAGCAGGCTCGCTTCAAGCGTCGTCTCTACATACGTTTGATGAGCGAACCTGGAGTCCAAACCGCGTGTTTCAATGCCACCTCGGGGCGAACCGGGATAAGTTGAAAGCAGCTCAGCGAGCCAGGGCACGCAATTTTCTGAGCGTACCGCAATGTCGATATCGTCAGACTTACCGCCATTTTTCGTTTCGTCGACCGCTTCTGTTTCGTTCGATTCCAGAACTTGCGTTTGTTTGGCTTGTGAAGTCTTCTGCTCGATCCACTTCAGGGCCTGCATCGCGTTCGCAAACCGATCGTCTGCGTCGGCGGCAGTCGCTTTGTCCAGAAATTCGGGAATCCAATCCCATGCTTCACACGCCAGCGTCTCCCAATTCAATCCCTTCTCTCGATTTTTCTCGCCGCCGTACCAAAACGGCTCACGATCAAAGACGACATGAAACATGGTCGCCGCGAGTGCATAAACGTCATGCGAACAGCTTGCTGGATTGCCAACCGCATGTTCCGCTGGCGTATAGAGAATCGTGCCGCCGCTCCAACTCGGTTCGCCTTGTGGCAACAGCAAATCAAAATCGACGAGTGAAACATCGCCCACGTTCTCGATGATGTTCTTTGGGCTAATGTCCCCGTGAACCAAACCGGCGCGATGGAAACAACTCAGCCCTTCACAGCAACTTTTTATCCAGCGACCGACAACAGAAACGGGAGTCTCGCCCAGTTCTTCGGCGTAAAGCTCCGTGTAACCGATCCAGTCGTGTAGCGTTCTTCCTTCGGCCCATTGTAGTAGTGCGATAAAACGGTCGTCTTCCCATTCGTTGGCAAGTTGAAAAACAGTTGCCAAATGAGGCTTGTCAGTGTGAGTGCATGCGCGTCGGTAGGCATTGAGCGCACGCTTGCCGCTGTCCTTCTCGAACATCACCTTACCGGCATAGATTCCGACGTCTTGCCCATCGTGTACTTCAATCACTTTGAATGTTGAACCAAAACTGCCCGAACCAATCCGTCCCGCAATCCGAAACTGGCGACTGTTGAACGATACCAAGTCGCCTTCGCTCCAATAGCGAGCGGTAGTTGCTGTGGCTCTTGTCGATGCTTCTGAAGCACGTTGGCTATCGCGAGCATTAAGCGACGTAGAAAGTTCTGCAAGCGCTGACCGTTTTGACGGCTCTTCAGCCATCCCTTGCTCAAGGAGCAAGAGGGTTTTCACTGCCGGTTCTGATTCAGAGCTGGTGAACAGAGAGGACAACGTCTTGCAGAGCGAGTAAACATCGCTTCGTTGATCTGAACCGCCCAAACCCTGAGCCACCGCTTCTGGTGCCGCAAAACCTGCGTCGGCTTCGCTCAGTTTTGCATTGGGAGACAACGTCATCGAACCAGAAATGCGAGCCAAATCGAAGTCAGTGAAAACGGGCTGGTTGTTCGCACCAACCAGTAGCGACTGTGGCGAAATATGCCGATGGACAAATTGCACATCACGCAGACTGCTGGCATGTAATTCGGCTAAAGCCGCGACCGCACTCTTCGCAAATTCGACACGCGCTTCGACGTCCCACCGAACATCTTCACTTCGTTTGGCCAGTGTCGGCGAACAAGGATCGACGATGGAAAAGTACATCAGCTCGCCGGGATACTGCGGCACTTCCTGATAAGAATCCATTAACCTCGGGACGTATGCAGATTTTTGCAGCTTTTGCAGCGTTTCAAAATGCCGGCGTGCGATTTCGTCGGATTTAGGATCGTCGCTGGCGGACAAGTCGTAGAGGTGCAGAATGATTTTGTCGCGAGTCCGAATATGCTCGCCTCGGTAAACGCGATGAAACCGATCGGTCTCGTTACCAACTCGTTCGAGGTGCTTTACCGTCGCGATATTCCGAACTTCACCACGCAACACCACTTTGCTCAGCGGCTGTAGAACCACGCATACCCGTTGCACAGCACTGTCGTCGAGCGTATTCAGCAAACCGACTTCAAGCAGCTCCTTGCATTCTTTGAGTCCGCAAAAGCTCGCGCCGCCGACCTTGGGACGATTCGTTGACCATGACACGTTGCCCCGAGTAAGAAGGAACTTTCCGGCGATGAACCCAGCGTCGATACCCGCTTTACTCAACTTACCCGCAATGCGTTTGCACTTCATCGCCAGCTTATTGGCTTCATGGATGACCGTGTCGTGAAATCCTTTAACGTAACTTGCATCCCAGTGCTTCACCTCAATAACATGCACTCCAGACGGACCGATGACGATCAAATCAACGTCATCCGGAACCGCTTGTGTCGTCACCGAATGCGGTACGTTCGACAGAATGATCCACTCACCCGAAACCTTTCCAATTTCGAACTTCATTCGTTCAACAGCCAATCGCTCACTCTCGTTCGCAAACTCGCCGCAGGGGATGTGTTGTACGGTCAAACTTGATTCTCCAATTCAACACAAAGCTTGGTATTTTCCAAAAGTCCGTTAACTCATTTTTAAGATCATATCAAAGCACAACCGCACTGTGGTTTGTCGCCAACTTCTAGGGTTTCGCTTCGAGTACTCGTCGTAAGCAACCACATACGCATCGGTCATCACCCAGTAGCAGCGGCGCACGAGTTCAGTTTTGCGGGTGATCCCTGCAAAATTGTCTTGCAGGTAGGAAGTAAGGAACGCCAACAGCGTGTGCTCTTTCATTTTTTTCACGTAAACCTGCTGAAGGTCGGACTGTTCTCGGGTATACCTTCAAACAGGCGGATTGCTTCAGCATTTCTGTCCAACGCATCCTGCACTATTTCTGGCTTGATCGAAGGCAGGTCTGGAACCTCGGATTCAAAACACTCAAATAGCACCAGTAATACCATCAGCGCATGATCAACCAACGGCATCGGCACTCCGAGGGAACCGATTTGAATAGCGGCCCCCATCACCGCCCCTTGTTCCGCAGCAATATCGTCAAAGCAACGAATCCGTTCCTCGATGCTGTACGATTGCGATTTTTTTACAGCGTTCGCCACCGCCTCGATCGAAATCGTGAAGTAAAATTCGGAAAAATTGCTAAGCTGCATGACTCAGCTTTTCATGAGGCTGGGGGACGTTCGCCAGTCGTGAGCGGAACTGTTGCTGGATCTGGTTTCCTTGGCTGGTGGCCTTTTCGACGCATTCAGACGACCATTTTGGCAAACCGGATTGTTCCCGTAACAGACGCTCGGACGTCTCTCGCGCGGCAGCGCACCGGTCTCGCCACAGCGACATGTCGTACAACTCAGTCGCGGCATCCCAGCGAGTTCGATTGAGGTTAAAATCTTCTTTGAGCCCAGAGCAGCCTTTGCTGAACGCTGGCGTCAGCAGTTTAGCGTGATCGTCTTTGCCTGTGACTCTTTCAATATCCGAGTCGAGCCACATCGTTGTGAAACGCGGTTGCATGATGGCTTGCGTGCGACGTAGCACAGCATTCCAACTAGCGCCAGGGTGTCGTTCGCACAAAGCTTTTAGTGGCGCGATTGCTGGCGAAACAACGAAATCAAACCTGAAAAAAACGGCCGGATCTTCTTCTCCGCAATACGATGGCACGTAACGCCAGAACGCATAGCTGCATCCTCTATCGTCCCATCGTGAGAACGCTTCCATCGCGTCGACGAAAGGATCACCGACTCGCAATAATCGACATGAACGTCGCTGCGATGTGACACGATCAAATGTCAGCGGGACGGTCGTGAAGACGGCCGGTTTCTCCATCTCTAAATCATCGATCGAACTAGCGAAATAACGCGTGAATTCGTCGATGGGTATGAGCGTGTCTTTACCGTACGGCCCCCGCTTGCCGTTATCGACACGCCGAGTGAACTCATATTGAAAGACGTTGTCGTACCTTTGCTCTTCACCCGAAATGCGAAAATGCAAACCACACTTGAGCCACTTCGTGAAGAGTTCAATCGACTGTTGACCGAGTTTGCGATCGTTGTTTTCGAGTTCGTCCGCGAACTCCTGGGTCACGACGTCGGTATCGAAGGTGTCAATGGTATCTTGCGCGCGGATGCGTTTGAGTTCTTTGGCGACCATTCCTTTGTCGCCACCGAGTTTCTCACTGGTTTCGACAAAAGCATCGGAACCCGAGTCCAAAAAAAAATTGAGCGAAGACGCTTCGCATCGAGTCTTCAATGACATATTGCAAACTGGCGATCGAACGATTGAAGACGCCGAGGGCACCGTCGACCAGATCGAGCCAGCGTTTCTGGACGGCTGAACCATCGCAAACCAACACGGCAGCCTGAACCGGCATGCCGCTGCCAAAGCGATCGAGGCGACCCATTCGCTGCTCGATGCGGTTTGGTGAGAATGGCAAGTCGTAGTGAATCGCGCTGGCACCACCTTTTTGCAAGTTCAAACCTTCTTCGGCTGCCCGATCACAAACGAGAACGTAACCACGATGCTCGTTCTTGAATTGTGTCCAGAGAGAAGATTCGGATGAGTGGCGAAGGACGCGACCGCGGGGAAGTCGCAGGTCGAGGAACTCGAAGATCATGTCGGCTGTTGCGGGTTCGCTGGCGAACACGACGTAGGAGACTTGTTCGTCGCCGCTGCCAAGCAGTTGATACAGCTTTTGCAACCTCGCAGAGTGATCGCAATCAGTGGCAGCTCGAATGATCTGTTGCAGCATTTCCAGTTCGCCGCTGCACAGCGGAAGACTGCTGGTTGCGTTGGAGGCACCGCTGCCAAGGCGAGCGGTCGCGAATTCGAGTGCGCGCCGGGGTTCGCAAGAGGCCAACTCGTCCATGACGCGGACCAGACCGCTGGCGGCGTCTTTCTCCGAATCAGTCGCCGAAAACAGTGATGCAGAAAGCGTCAGTCGCCAAGCTTCGATCGCTTCGGCCAACCCGGATTCGTTGTCGCAAGTGTACGTGATCCGTTTTGCGCCGCCGCGACCAGGCAGATATGCCGATGTCGCGTCGGTTCGCCGACTTCGCAGAATCCGTCGGTGCAGTCGCCACATGTCGCTGACGTGCGTCCGGATCGAACGGATCAGTTCGATGCGACGACTGTCCTGCTCATCAATGTCCTGTTCGACGAGTTGCCCAAGTTCTCTTCGCAGCGTTTGAAATTCGCTGTCTTCGGCGAGCAACTCGCCAAGCACGTTGAGCGTGTCGCCGAGGAAAAAGTTCGATTCGTCTTCTCGCAGATCCATCATGCGTTCGGCAATTTCCTGTCGCAACTGCACACGCTGCTTGAACGAATCGAGACTGTCGAGCGGATAAACTTGTGGATCAAGCAAATGCAGCATCGCCAAAAACGATTGTTCGTTGTGCAGCACGGGGGTGGCGGAAAGCAGCAAGACCCGGCGCCGTAGGTCTCGGGTGGTTTCAGCTACCTCGCCGAAAACTGATTTCTCTTGTTCATCCGACGACCAAGCCCACGAACTTAGATGATGAGCCTCGTCGACGACAATCATCTTCGCATGGGGAAGCGTCATCGTGAGCTTCTTCAGGTCGCGGCTCGCAATGATATGGAGCGACTTGCCCAGCAGTGACCCCAGGTGAAATCGATGCGTCAACTCTTGCTGCCACTGAACACACAACGCTTCCGGCACGATGACTACGGTTTGATGGTTCCTGGGTTCGTCGATCGTGAACTGCTTGATTAAGACTCCGGCCTCAATTGTCTTGCCGAGTCCGACTTCGTCGGCCAACAAGTATCGCTGAAACGGGTCTGTCAGCACTCGCCGAACGACTGACGCTTGGTGCGCCACGATTTCAATCGAAGAGGAAAGCAAAGCAGAAAGACCGCCGCTCTTTTGGCGCTGCTGCATTAAATGCCGAACAAAGTCGGAACGTAGCGGATGCCAGAATGCGGTTTCGTTGACTTGGCTGGCCAAGTGGTCAGTCGGTTCTGCAATCGGTAACCGGCAACGCACCTCGAACTCATCGCTGGAGAGCATCCTCGACTGGTCGTTTGGAAACCGCACCAGATACAGTTCGTCCTCCTTCTGATAGTCCAGAACGCGACCAACCTCGATGCCGTCTGTTGCTGGGTTGCGGTAGTACGCGCGCGTCTCCGGATACAGAATCTTGCGGGTCAGACTACCGATCGCAACCTGCTCGAGGATCGGTTCGTCGTCCGTTGGCGAACAAAAATACGCGACTGTCGCGTTCTTACCGTCCACGCCAACCAATTTGCCGATGCCAAGCCTGTTTTCAGATGACTCGACAAAGGGATGACTCGTTCGTCCCTTTTGTGACACTAACTGACCTCTCGGCAAACTTTGTCGCACGGTTCGGGTGAAATCCCCGGGCGTCAATTCAAGCAACGCCAAGAGTGAAAGTGGAACTTTAAATCACCCGATAGGTGGTTGACTAGCACCTGGGGGATGGCAGCTACATTCGGTTGGGCGGCCAGTCGCCCCACGTTTGAGCGTTTACGTAAGCGGCTTGTACTCAAATTACTCTGCAGGGTCCCGGCAGGAATTGCCTCGAGGGTACTTGCAAATGTGCTACTCGCAGCGTTACTGATGTCCAGATGGCGGATGTTCCCGGCTCGCTAGTGGCTGACGCGGCGCCACTGGCTATCCTCGTAGGGTATATTCTGGCTTGGTCAGCAACGCTCTGTGAGCCCCGCGCCTCCGTGAGAGCACCCGGTGCGCTGGTCATTTGGTGCAAGTCGTCCCGGAAGCGGTTCGGTGCGCGTGGGACTGCTGTGCCGGAGGGGTGGACGAGCGGTTGATGGTGAGCAGTGCTGTCCTGCCGGCTGAGGTCGCTCATCCCCAGCCCTTCTCCCCGCCGAGCCGGGGCGAAGGGGGCCGGCAGGGAAGGCTGGAGCGCGGCGGGCCATGCATTCGCTCAGAAGTTCGAGCGTGACGTGCGGGCGTTCTTCGGCAACTACAAGGCTGCATGTGAAGCGGCCGACCAACTGTTGTTCAGTGCCGGTGCTCCAGCTCAGATCGACGCAGCGTGTAAGCGTTCGGCTGTCGGACGCCTCTGTCCATCGGCGCTTTGGATCCATGATAGCGTCCGAGATCAGCTCGAACCGGTGCTGCGGGTCTACGAGGGCTGCGCCCGCAACTACATCGGGAGCGTTGACGGAGCCAACTTGATCAAGCTGCATCGGTTTTCGGGCAAAGTTTCCTACCTTGCCTGCCCCGATTTTGAGACGGATCCGCATCCGATGACGACCGAAACGACGAAAGTCTGGCTGCAGACTCGGCGCGTCGGCTGTTACGAGACCCGCAGCCGTCCGAATCCGCCACTGCTGGATCGGAAAGAGCAGATGCTCGATTCACAGGACCAGCGGCGTCCGCACGAGAAAAATGATCCTGCCGCAGCGATGCACTCAGTACGGCGTCGGCAAACGTATCGGTGGGGCGGTTTACCTACACCGGCAATACGAACAGGTGCTCGGACCGGTGCTGGACGTCGCGAAGGCGTTGCTGCCTGCTGGTTTCCAGTACACGGTCGTCAAGCATAATGAGCAAAACGGCAATGTCAGTTTCGTTCATTGCCCCGACTTCGATACCGCCCACGAGCGGGCGACCGGCGAGTTTGCGGTCGTCAGGCAAGACGGCAGCATTTCGCTGCACGCCAGCCTCGCCGATCCCTACATCTACCATCACAAGTGGCTGTTCGTGCGAGATGACTACGGTGGATTCGACCTCGCCGCCAGTCAGTCACGTTCGCTCGCATGGATGTCGCTCAGCGACGTCGATAAATCGCTCATCGGCAAAGCGAGCTATTGGAATCGGCATGTGGTGCCGCGACTTGAGACTCCGCCGCTCGATCCAGAATGCTCCGTGAGCCCTGTGCCTCGGTGAGAGAATTGGATCGGGGAAACGGGGGACGGAGGACGGAAAGCAGGTTGCGGGTGGCAGGTGGCGGGGGACGGGGATGGGAACCGCTGATGGACGCTAATCGGGTGAGATTGTGGGCGATGGGCAAGATTAGCGCGGATCAGCGTGGATTAGCGGTTTGGCAACTCGGGCGGGGTTGTTGGTTCTTGGAGGACGGGGGATGGGGACCGCTGATGAACGCTCATGGACGCTGATCGGGAGAGGTGCGGAGCGATCGGCAGGGATCAGCGTGGATCAGTGTTGATTAGCGGTTTGGCGACCCAGGCGTTGGTAGTGGTGACCGGGACCGCACGAACTGACGGAAAAGCCGAGGCGCCCCTCATCCCCAGCCCTTCTCCCCGCCAAGCCGGGGCGAAGGGAGCGGGAGGGTGATGGGATGGGGACCGCTGATGAACGCTCATGGACGCTGATCGGGTTCGGGCGGGCGTGGCAGCAGATCATCAGCGTGGATTAGCGTTCATCAGCGGTTCGGTGGGTTGGCGCGGGCGGGCAGCGGTCGATGGCGGTGTCCATTCTGCTGCCGATGGTGAGCAGTGGCGTCTGCTTGGCTGAGCCCCTCATCTCCAGCCCTGCTCCCCGCCGAGCCGGAGCGGATTGGTTGATGGTTGATGGGTGATGGGTGATGGGGGACGGAGGACGGGAACCGCTAATCGACGCTGATGGACGCTGATCGGGTGAGAGTGTGGGCGATGGGCAAGATGAGCGTGGATCAGCGTTGATGAGCGGTTTGTAGACTGGGCGGGGGCAGGTGGCAGGTGGAGGGCGTGCGGTCGTTTGCCGAACCTGCTTGTACAATCGCGTGTCTCGCTTGCTCATGGCGGTCCTGAGTTCCTGGCCTCTTGGCTCATCCCTCGCAACGTCAGTTTCACTATGACATCACCGCTCCTGAAACCAACGTTCATCTCGGAGGTCCTGCGGGACAATCCGGCGTCGCTCGCCGTCCATGCAGAAGCCGCCATTGTGCGTGAAGCCGACGGCCAGGCGGTGATCTGTTGTCGCCACCTGGATGTCGAGCAGTTCTCGCGTCGAGGGCACTGTAAGCTGGAGGCCGAAAGCACGCCGCGGCCGAGCCTCTTTCGCTACTGGGGAGGAGAGGACTATGACGCGTTGTTCAGCAGTTACCAACAAGTCGTCTGGCGGGTGGGCTGGAACGATCACACGCTCCGAGTTGTGCATCTGGAATGGGATAACGGTTGTGGCGGCGACAGCCGGGACTGGGTGGTTGCCGACAGCGTCGAAACGGCTGAATCGTTCATCTTGGATGTCGAACGCTTAACGCACGCCCCTGGCGAGGCCATTCTGGTCTTCTCCAATGGTCGGTGGAACCGCAGCGAAAGCTTGTATGCGGCCACTCAGGCGGCTTCATTTGCTGACCTCATCTTGGCCGATGACCTCAAGGAAACGATCCGTAGCGACTTCAAGCGATTCCTCGGTGCCTGTGAACGTTATGAGCGACTCGGGATCGCGTGGCGCCGCGGGGCACTGCTGATCGGGCCGCCGGGCAATGGCAAAACGCATTGCGTTCGAGCTTTGGTCAAAGAACTTGGGGTGTCGAGCCTTTATGTGCAGAGCCTCAGCCATCACTATCAAACCCCCGAACAACTCTGGCAGCAGGTATTCGATCGCGCTCGCGGACTGCGACCGTGTGTTTTGGTGCTGGAAGACCTGGATTCACTGGTTACCGAAGAGAACCGCTCGTTTTTCCTGAACCAGCTCGATGGGTTTGAGCAGAATCATGGCCTGATCGTTTTAGCGACGACGAATCACCCCGAACGCATCGACTCAGCGATCATCGATCGGCCGAGCCGATTCGACCGCAAGTATCATTTCAATTTGCCGACACTCGCCGAACGGCGGAATTACCTGTCGTCATGGCAGCATCGACTTGCTGACGATACGGGTTGGACGGAGGATGAGATCGACGACATCGCTTCGGTTACCGAAGACTTCTCGTTTGCCTATCTGAAGGAACTGATCATCAGTTCGGTGATGACGTGGATGCACGACACAACGGTCCATTTTGCCCACGTCATGACGGACCAAGTCGCGATTTTGGCTTCACAGATGAAAACGGAAACCGAGTCAGTTTCCGGGCAAAACGGTCGCAAACGTGTAGCGCGCCAACCTGTTTAGGTGTCAACCGGAGACGTCTCGGTGGCTGAGCTCTTCCCGCCGAGCCGGAGGGTTATTGGTGGACGGGTAACAGGTTACGGGTTGCAGGTAGCGGGGATTGGGTTTGGTATTGAACGCATACTGGGTGAGACTGGGGACAACAGGCGGGATCAGCGTCCATTAGCGGTTTGGTAACTCGGGCGCCGGCGGTGATGACCGCAAACACGCGAAGCTATTCCTTCCTGCTATCTTGGGGGCTGGCGGCCGATTAGGCTGTTAAGCATGGCCCGCCAGGTCGTTCGGTCACACGGATCGCTGCGCGCCGGCGTTCAGTTCGCGGGAACCGGACTCCTGTCTTGGGTTGCTCATGAGAAACCCGTGATCAGGGGGCAACGCTTGGGCGGAGGCCATTGTTCCCACTTCTCTCGCCACAGGTAGAACGATGAAGGTCGCTGTTCGGCTTGGTCTGGCTCTTTGGTTGCTCGGCGGGTTGCTGTCGCCGAGCTTGGCACAGGACGATCCGGCCGCTGACGCGCAGCCGGTAGCGAAAGCTGCGGCTGAAGCGGAGGTAAACGCGGACAAACCGGCGGAAGAGAAACCGGCGGAAGACGGCGCCGAGAAGCAGACGGAGCCGAAAACTTCGGCTCCGGCCACCGCTACGGTAAAGGCGGAGCGGCTGCGGATTCGCGTCGAACTCGACTGTGTGTTCGCCAGCGCCGAGGCCGCCGAAGTCTCGATCGCGCCCAAGAACTGGAGCGAACTGGTCGTCGCCAAGGCGGTCGAGCAAGGGACGCAGGTGCGTCGCGGCGAGCCGATCATTTGGCTGGAAACGGAAAAACTCGAGCGGCAAATCGCGGATCTCAAAGCCGACCGGGAACTGAGCGACCTCAGCCGCAAACAGGCCGAAAATGAAATCCGGCTGCTGAAGGAAGCGTTGCCGCTGCAGCTCGAAGCGGCGCAGCGAAAACTCCAGACGGCGGCGCAGGATTATGAATATTTCCAGGAAGCCAAACAGGATCTACAGAAACGCTCAGCGGAGCAGCGCGTTGACTCGGCCGAACATAGCCTGAAGTTCGCCCGCGAAGAGCTCGACCAACTGGAAAAGATGTATGGGGCCGAGGATCTCACCGAAGGAACGGAAGAAATCATCCTGGAACGAGCGCGCTTTATGGTGAAGGTGAGTGAGTTCTCGCGGGAGATGGCGGGCGTTCAGCATGCCGAGGCGTTGAAGTTTGAGCTGCCTCGCAACAAAGACCAACTGCGCGACGCCGCTGAACAAGCTCGTCTAGCGCTGGACCGAGCCCAAAGCACGCTCCCCTCAGAACTCCGTCACAAACAACTCGAACTGGACAAGCTGGCCTACGAACAACAAAAGAAAGACCGCAACTTACAAGAGCTTGAGCACGATCGAGCGCTGATGATCATCACTGCGCCGGCTGATGGGATCATCTACTACGGCGCTGCCAAGCGCGGCAAATGGACGACGGCTGCCATGGCCGACAAACTCCGCCCCGGTGGCCGCATCTCGGCTCATGAAGTGCTGATGACGGTGATCGATCCGGCTCAGTTGGTCGTGCTCGCGACCGCACCGGAAAAGGAACTGGCATGGCTGGAGAGCAACCAAACGGCAACCGTTCGGCCTACGGCGTTTCCGAATCGGTGGCTCTCGGCCAGCGTCGATCAAATCGCAACCCTGCCGAACGACAACAACACATTTGATGTGCGACTGCGGATCACGGGCGATTCCACGCAGCGGCTGATGCCGGGCATGACGGCCAAGGTCAACGTCGTCACCTATGATCAGAAAGAGGCCCTCACGGTCCCGGCCGCGGCTGTATTTGAAGACGAGGATGCCGATGAACCCGCCTGGTATGTGTTCGTCGACCGCGACGGCCAGGCGGAGCGGCAAACGGTCAAGGTCGGTCGTCAGTCGGATAAGCGAGCGGAGATTCTCGAAGGGCTGGCGGCAGGCGATGTCGTTCGCACCGCACGACCGAAAGAGGATGAGGCGCAAGCGCCGGCTGCCAAGCAGGAGGCACAGCAGTGACTGCTTTCATCCGCTCGGCACTCGGCTGCCTGGCGGTCACGCTGCTGCTCGTAGGGCAGGCGGTGACCGCTCAAGACTCGCGTGCTCCCGCCGCCGAAGCTCCGCCCGTCGAATCGGCCAGCAGCACCGGCGACCGCGTGCCGGTTCCCCCGGCGCCAGAGCCGGTCGATCGCGCGGAGCTGCAGGCGGCGATCGATCGCGGCGTGCAGTTCCTGCTGCAATCGCAAAATCGCGACGGCTCGTGGGGCAGTGCCAACAAGATCACCGATATCTATGCGCCGGTCCCCGGATCGCATCATGCCTTTCGAGCCGCTGTCACCGGGCTGTGCGTGGCTGCGCTGGTCGAGACCGGTGGCGATTCGGCGGAAGTGCGTCAAGCGCTGGAACGGGGCGAAGCCTGGCTGCTGGAGAACCTGGAAGGGGTCCGCCGGGCCGACGCTACGGCACTGTACAACGTCTGGGCACACATCTATGCCATCGAAGGGCTCACTCAACTGCTGACGCGGGCGCCTGATGACGCAGGGCGGCAGGAGCGGATCCGAAAGCTCATCGAGCACCAGATCGAGATGCTCCAGCGGTATGCGTCGGTGGACGGCGGCTGGGGCTATTATGACTTTCGTGCTGGAACGCAGCGCCCGGCAAGCGATTCGATCAGCTTCACCAACGCCGCGGGTCTGGTCGTGCTGCACCGCGCGCAGGCAGCCGGGATCGACGTGCCAGCGCGGCTGGTGCAGCGGGCGGTGGCGGCCACGCAGCGCCAGCGGAAGCCGGACTTCAGCTACCTGTACGGCGAGTACCTCAAGATGCAGCCAATGCATCCGATCAACCGGCCAGCGGGCAGTTTGGGACGGAGCCAAGCCTGCAATCTGGCGCTGCGGTGGTGGGGCGACGACAAGGTGACCGACCAAGTGCTGCGAGATTGGCTCAATCGATTGGTTGCCCGCAACCTGTGGCTCGACCTGGCGCGCAAGACGACGATTCCTCACGAGTCGCATGCGATGGTAGCCGGCTATTTCTTCTACTTCGGCCATTACTACGGCGGCCTGTGCATTGCAGAACTGCCGCCCGCAGAGCGACCATTCTACCAGGATCACCTGGCCCAGATCCTCATGCGGCTGCAAGAGCCAGACGGTTCCTGGTGGGATTTCCGGCTCTGGAATTACCACCAACAATACGGCACCGCGTTCGCGCTGCTGACGTTGAAACAGTGCGTGAAATAAGTTTCCAATCTACCGTCACAGCCGTGACTACCTATGTAGAACAGTTGTCTCAACTGTTCAGCATGTAAAATCTCTGCATCGGCGAACTGAGAAGGCATCGGGGTCAAAGGGAAACAATTGAGGACAATTGTTCTACAGTTAGGCGATTGTTTGCGTGTGGGTAGGCCGCAGTCGGTCAAAGATTGGTAGGCAGCGATCGTTGCCCTCGATCATCGGACCTGCTCACCTGGCCCTGCGTTACCATGACTGCATGAACCACACATTTTTTATCATGCTCGTGATGGCGAGCGGTTGCTTCGCCGGGCTTGCAGCAGCCGCCGAAGTGATTGTCCATAATGCCAATGCGCTGCGGTCGGTCATTCGCGACTTGAAGCCAGGCACGACGCTCAAGATCGCTCCGGGGCAATATCCTGGCGGGCATTACGTCAGCGGCATCGCTGATTTGACGATCGAGGGACTCGACCCCGACCAGCCCCCGCTGTTTCGCGGCGGAGGCAACGCTTGGCACTTCTCGCGCTGCCCCAACTTGACGCTGCGTCATTTGCAGATGAGCGGTCAAACGGGCAACGGTTTGAACTTGGATGACGGTGGGCAGTTCGATCAGCCTGTAATGGGGATCACGCTGGAGCACCTCGAGATCTCGGAGATCGGCCCGCAGGGGAATCACGATGGGATCAAATGTTCGGGGCTCACCGACCTGACCATCCGCAATTGCACGCTCCGCGGTTGGGGAGGCCAAGGCATCGATTTGGTCGGCTGCCACCGCACGCTGATCACCGGCTGTCAATTTATCGGCCAGCCCGGGTTCAGCGCTTCGGCCGGTGTGCAGACCAAAGGCGGCAGTTCACACGTCACGATCGAGAACTGCCGCTTTTCCAATGCCGGTCAGCGCCCGCTGAACATCGGCGGCTCGACCGGGCTGAGCCTTTTCCGTCCCCCCGGTGCAAAGTACGAAGCCCAGGCGATCGTGGCGCGCGACAACGTGATCGAAGGCAGCCCGTGTGCAGCCGCCTTTGTGGGCGTCGACGGTGCGGAGTTCAGCGGCAACACGATCCTGTTTCCAGAGAAATGGATCTTTCGCATCCTGCAAGAGACCACCGCCCCGGAGTTTGTCAGCTCGCGCAACGTGCTGGTCAAGGACAACCGGATCATCTTCCGCCGCGCTCAGGTGCAGGTCGAGCTCAACATCGGCAGCGGGACCGAACCCGAAAGCTTCCGGTTCGAGGGCAATCACTGGTTCGCCGCCGACCGCCCCGCTGCGTCCCAGCCACGTCTGCCGGTCAAGGAGATCGGCGGCGTCTACCGAGTCGATCCCCGTCCCGAGCCCTAGCCGCGGCCGCGGAGCACAGACGGCTCGAACACGTACCTCGCCGGGTACCCCTGCTGTCGAAATCTCACGCCAAGGTGCCGAGCTTCTTCTCCTGGTTCTTGCTTGGCGACCTACCGCTTTTGAGTGAAAATGGGTTGTGAGCGGCCATCGAACACCCAGCTCAACTTTGCGGTCTGGAACTCGAAGCCGGACTCGTCGATTTGCTGGTTCAGGACATGCGCAAGCAGCCCGTCGGCGCGCTGCCGCTGGAGCCAGGTTCATGGTGGGAAAAAATCAGTAGTTGCCGCCCATCATCGCGCCGTCGGCGCGGTGGCCGAGTTGCTGATAAAACTCAGGATCGAGGGCTTCGCTTAAAAAGCGAACGCTGCCATCAGCAAAGCAGAACTGGGCGCCGCCAGGATGATGGCTGCCAAAACCGCCGACCCATAGTGGATCGGCTGCTTCAGCGGGTTCCGGAAGCGCCCGCCAATCGCCACGCACATTGAGCGCTTTCATCTCGTTGATCGACGTGCCGGTGTTGCGCAGCGTTGCTCGCGTTCCCGATACCCAGCCCAGGCTGTCAGCATAAGGCAACATCTCGCCGATCAAAATCGTGTTGCTGCTGCCATCATAGATTTCACCATACCGAACTTTGCTGTTAAAAAACAACAGTCCGGTATTGTCAGCCGCGATCGGTGCTTCCTCATGATGGTGGCAGCCAGCATAATTTGCTAACGCTGCAGATACTTCATCATTCATCATGGCGGACGACGATGGGCAGAGAAACGTACTGATCACCATCGCCCGTGCGGCGGCATTGTCTTCCGCATAAGCCCCTGTTGTGACATCAAAATTATCGGCAATCCCTTGCTGCTCGACGTACCGCAGCAATTGCACAAGGTAACTGACGTGCTGGCCCGCCGGTTCACTGCGAATGGGACCATCAGGGTTGATCACTCCGCTAGGCAGATGCTCATGCGCAAACTCAAAGTTATGCGTCGCTAACCCTAACTGAGCCAGGTTATTGGAACACAACATCCGCCGCGCCGCTTCGCGGGCGGCTTGTACGGCTGGCAACAAGAGTCCCACCATCACGCCGATAATCGCGATCACGACCAGCAATTCAACCAGCGTGAAGGCGCGATTGCCTGGTGTGCAAAGGACATGCGAGCGTCTCATGGAGAATCCTCAGTATCGGGAAGATCGTTAGGGGCAGGGGTGTATGTGATTCGCCAGGAACGCGTCCGGCGGGTCACTGTGGGAACTGGGTCTGTAGTCGTCAGGGTGACCGCGACCAACAGCTCGGCGACGTCCGGCGACGCTTCAACGGGTTCAATGGTGATTTGGACATGAGCGTCGAGGTTGTCGCTTAGGACTCCTGGTAATTGCCAGTCTTCACCTGTGTACTGGTCATTCGCCTCTCGGGCCCGCAGCGCCCGCCGCCATCCGGCCTCAAGCAACCACTGGGTCTGTTCGATTTGCCAGTGCCGCTGCAGCTCGCGCCGATGGGTCAGGCTGGTCCTGAGCGCTCCCAAGCTGACGATCGAGGCGATCCCCAGGCAGACCAGCACACACACCAGCAGGCTGCCCGCACGACGTGTTTTCCTACTGCGGCCAGGTCGCATTGTCATTGGCCTACCTCCTCTGCCGTCGAAATCCGCCAGCGGCCGACGGCAGCGCGGATTCGTAAGTCGATCGCTGTGTCATCTGCAGTCCGCTCAGTCCGCTCGCTCACCCCACGGCTGCGATCGACTACCAACGTGAGCCACTGCGGCAACCCGGTGTCGTCCCAGCGGACCGTGCAGCCCGACGCTAAGGGATATTGCTCATAATGGGATTCAGTCGCTTCGGTGGAACGGAAGACGCGAGAAACCATTGTTCCTTCGACCTCATAAACCACATCACCACGCTCTTCACTCTGGAGCACCCAGCGGCCATCGGCATCGTGAAAAACCTGCTGGCAAAGCCGCACGTCCTGTCGAAACTGATCGCTCAAGCGCATGAGTTGTTGGTGATGCTGTTGTTTTTGCTTGACCGCCTTTGCCAATTTGAACGATTGATGAATCCAGCCGATCGCAACTAAAAAAATCGTCGCGGAGATGGAGACGGCAAGCAGGGCTTCCAGCAGCGACACGCCGCGGCGACGGTACGACTGGCGGCGCATTTGAACGCGAGCGGGTTTCATTCGTCGTCCTCGTTCGGCGATTCAACGAGCCAAGCGGTCATGCGCACCGGTCGCACCGGCCGCCCGTCCTGCCAACTCAGTTCCAATTTCACCCGCTCACCAAACGCATCTTGTACCAATTCGCCGCTCCACTTCGCGTCGACCAACGATCGGCTCACTTCTGGCGAAACGGTCAATGAATTGATCGCGGCTTGCACTTGATCCGCTGGCAACTGAGTCAGTGATTCCAAGTGGTTAGAAACCTCTTGCAGCGCAATTCGATAGTGTGCTGTGTCGGTCCAGATTCGACTGATGCGAACCACCGCCGTCGTTACAGTCCCAATGGCGACTGTCAGGACTGACGCCGCGACAATGCATTCTACTAATGTCGTTCCGCGGTGAAGCCGTGTGTTGGTTTTCATGTCAGCCCTGTAATCAGTTCGGTGAGAACCATAAAGAAGCTGATCGCGGTCATTCCGACCGTGACCGCCAGCAGCACCAGTAGAAAGAACGATACGGATTGCAGCACGACGCTCCGCAGCGTTTCTTGCCGGTGAGCACTGGCCACCGCCGTTTGTTGCAGCAGCCACTGCTGGGTGAGACGGTCAGGGGCAAGCGACAATGCCTGCGCCTCGCGTGGCTGGAGGAGCTTTTGTTGTGCCAGAGCTGACCAGGGTTCGTCACCGCTTTGGATCCGTTCTCTCGCAGCGACCAACCGACTGCGAATCGCAAATGCTCCCTGAAATCGTGTCAAGGTTTCGATCGCGGCTACAACCGAATGTCCCGCACCGATTGCCAAGGCCAACAGCGCTCGCAGGCGAACCGTCGCAGGCCGTCTCGGGTAGACTGCTTTCCATGGTTGCCACTGCCAATCGCGCAGTCGCAGGGCGAACAGGATGATCCAGACAATGCTCAAAAGTGAAAACAACACCAAAAAATATCCAAATTTCTCATATAGCTCAAACAGCCTCATTGGTAGCGGCGGCATTTGCAAGCCGAACTCGTCCATCATCTTGACAAACGTGGGGATGATAAACAGCCCTAAAAACGTTAACACCAAACAGGCGATGAAGATTCCTACTGCGCGTCGTAAGAGTTGTGTGGTCGGCGCGTACAACGGATTGTCGGTCTGAAAGCGCGCGTCGGAATCGTCATGCAGGCAAAGCTCATAGGTGCTCGTCAGCGTCCCGGTCTCTTCGGCAAGCCGCAGTGCCAACAACGTCGTCTCGTCAACCGCCCCATGCACTTGCTGTAAGGCATTGACCACCGGTGCGCCGGCAGCCAGCAGAGCCGCCAACTGCCGCAGCAACCTCGATTCCTCGCCATGGAACTCACAAGCCAATTGCTCCACAAGCGGCGCGGCGGCAATCCGATGGCGGTCTGCGAACGCCAGCACCCGCAGCAGCGCGCGTTGGCGTGGCTCCCTGACCCGCAAAAATCCGTTCTCAATCTCCAATGCGATTGCCTCAAACAATAAGTAATCGAGCCGGTTTTCTTAGGTCAGACCGTTGATTAATTCCACGAGCGGCATAAATAAGGCCAAGACGACGAAACCGACCGCCGTACTGATCATCAAGACGACGAGCGGTTGAAGCCATGAGAGCACCCAGAGCGATTGGTTGTGTTCACGATCCCAATACAGATTGGCGACTTCGCGGAGCATCGCCGACCGTTCGACGTCTTCATGGCGACTGTGCAGCGCATGGGTCAGCAGGTGGCAGGGGACGCCGCGATACCAATTCGCTGCCGCATAGGGCTGGTGAGCGACCAACGGGTCGGGCTGCGAGTCAGCGGCCGGAGCCGTCACAGCAAACTGACGCGGCAGGTGCGGCGCGTGCCGGCGGATGGCGGCCTTACGGCTGGCTGCACCGGCGATTGCGAGCGAACTTTCCAGTTCCTGCCCGATCTCCAGCAGCAGTGCCGTATGCCATGCCAGATCGCCGAGCGAACGGCGAGTTGAATAACCGGTGGAGAACCAAGGGTCAGCGGTGCCGGAGACGAACCCACGCAAGCTGTTGAGCGCACGGATCGCCAACAACAGGGTGGTCACAAGGAGCAAGCCGATCAACAACGCCCAAAACCAAGTTGCATGCATGAGCTGAGAAATGGCGAACACCAACCGCGTCGCTGTTGGAGTTGTCAGTCCGAACTCATCAAACATTTGCTCGAACAACGGCACGATTTCGATCGCAATGAAACCGAATACGAGTAGGGACAGGAGCATGATCAGCAGCGGATAGAGGAGCACCGCCCACCGCTCCTGCTTCGCTCGTGACGGCCGGGCCTGACGCTGCAGGACCTCAAAGACGCGGCGTTCCACCTCAGACTGTCCGGTTTGATCGTCAGCTTGTGCCAGTACCGACGCAGCCGTCACCACCGGTACAAACAATTCCAGCAGTTTGGCGTCATGCAACACCTGCTCGGCATTTTCGACCGCCGCAACCCGCTCGCTCAGCCGCATCAGTTCGCGCCGCGGCTTTCCGCTCAGGACATCAGTCGCCCGTGTGAGTGCTGCTGCGATGTCGCTCTTCCACGCTAAGGCCGCAGCGAGTCGCTGGCGCACGAGGTCAGAAATCATCGTCGTGTTGGCAGGCCCGGCCGCAGCGGTCATCGCTTCACTCCTCCCATCACAGGATCAACCAGCGGCGCAGCCATTTCGTGCAACAACTGGGTCAATGGCAGGAACAGGGCGAGCGAATACAGCAGCACGCCGACGGAGCCGAGGGTGATCACCAACAGCAGCGGCAAGCCGAGTCGCAATTGCCGCAGCCGCATGTTGGCGCGGACAAGGTAGTGTTTGGCCTCGAGACGCGAACGAGGTAAGTCGCTGGACAGCCGCTGGTTGCCTGTCCCCGTTCTGCCCGTTCGCTCCCAACGGGGCCGCGATCCAACCAAATCGTTTGCGGTCTGCTCCGCTTCGGCTCCATCGATGTCCACGAGCATTAACGCATGTTCGATTCGAGCAGCGGTCGCCCGACGCTGGGATATCAAGTAGCCCAAACCGCCCAAGCCTTTGGCAATCGCCGCCGCTACCGGAGTCAGCAAGCTGGCCAGGGCAAGCAGTACGACCAGCAACGCGATCCACGGCAGGAGGGTAAACGTTGAGTCGGGCAGCCAAGGGGTCACCGCGGATGACACCCCCAGCGAATGCGGTGCGCGGAGCAGATCGGAACGCAGTTCATCGACCGACAGCAACATCACCGCCAGCACGCCTGAACCGATGATCGCGGTGACCACCAAAATGGCGAGATAAGCAAGGCTTGGACGAGCCACGCGTGCCAATTCTCGCTCGGCGCGACGGTCGACCGACAGCGCCTCGAGCACCAGATCGGTTCGCCCCGTGACCCAATAGAGCGATAATCCGTTGATGTATTTTTGCGGTAACTCGGCGGCTCGATCGCCAAACATCGCAGCCAAAACCGCGTGTGGATCGGCCTCCTCCTCCCGTTGACCCGCTGATGCAGCCTGTGCCAAGGCCTGCAAAGCGTGCAGTTTGCGGAGCGTTAGACGCCCGGACGGAATTTCTGGCACCGATCGCGAGTGGTTCGATGCGACGTTCGCGGGCGATCGTCGCTCCTGGCGGGGCGTAGCAGCTCGGCCGAGGTCCAATGCAACGCCTGCGTGTAACGCGGCCTGCAGGGCACAGTGGAACGCGGCGATGCTGCGTGCTTCCACTCCAGGTTGCTGCCCGGGATGGCCCTGCGGAAAGCCGGGTTCGCTCATCGGTCGATCCCTCGGAATAACTTGCTGTGTCCTCAAGGTCCGCCACACCTGCCGACCACGGAAGACCCGCTGGTATCGCGGGTGGCCGACAACCGGCACAAATGGAACGACGGCACCGACGGACTATACCATGCAAACTCCCTCCGGTGGTGAGCACACCCCCGGTTTATCTTTCTCGGTAGGTCGAGGCAGGTCACTGGAGGCAAGAAAGGTGGCGAGTCAGCCGTTTTCGCACAGGATTACGGCGCAAGGAGAGGCGCCGGAAGCGACCAGCCAGCGGTCGAGGCCCAAAAAAAACGCCAGCCGAATGATTCGGCTGGCGTCAATGCTCTGAAAAAGCGTGCTATTGGTTGTGCAGTACCGGAGGTGGGACTTGAACCCACACAGCCTTGCGGCTACTGGATTTTGAATCCTTTTGGTTCGCAAACGTGACCTACGCTTTGGGTGCACCTGTTAGTGGTAATCCCAAACCCGAACCGGAGGCTAAAGCGAATGCTGCTTTCAACTCTCCTAGAAGAGCTTGTGGCGGAGCGACCTGTTAAGACAATCACGGAAGAGCAGTACTCCAGGTCTGTCCGCTGTTTTTCGGAGTTTCTCGGCCGCCCCGCATCGGTTGCGGATCTTACACCTAAGAGCTTCAACGAATGGTTGGCCAAGGTGGCCCGGACTGCACAACCTCGCACTGTACTAAACCGCAAGCGGGGTTTGACGCCTGTTTGGAACTATGCGACCGAAAGAGGGCTGGCAGCAAGTTATGAGAGTCGCCGTTTGCGCCGGGTGACGGTCCCGCAATCTATTGTTGAGGCCTGGTCCGTCGATCAGGTCGAGGCGTTGTTCAAGGCGGCCAAGGTGCTTCCCGGTAAGACCGTCTGCGGCATCCCGGCATCGGTGCTGATGTCAGCGGTCTGCTCCCTGGCGTATGAGACAGGCTACCGGCCGGGCGACTGGCGAACAATGAAATGGTCGCACATCGACTTCGATCGCCGGCTAGTGACGTTCGTCCAAAACAAGACGGGCAACCCGCACACCGCGGCCTTCAGTCAAGTCACGGCGCAATGCCTGCAGACGCTGAAATCCTACGGACGTGATACGGTTGTTCCCGTTGGCCGATGGTCGATCCGGCGCTGGGAGCTGCAACTGTTCGAGCTGGCCGCATTGCAGTTCGGATTTCAACGTCGTAAGGGTCAAGCGCTGGGCACGTTGCGAAAGTCGCACGCAACTGCCGTCTACCTCGCCCACGGTGAACTGGCTGCGGCATTGTCGTTAGGCCACGTCAGCGGCACACTGGTAGCTCGCAAGCACTACATCGACACAACCGCCAAGGCTGATCCCGTACGAATCGAGATGCCCAATGCCCAAGCCCGACCGACTGAAGATAGCGAACAAGATCGAACAGCTCGCCGAAGATCCAGACGTCGCGCAGGATGAAGCTGTCGTCCGCTCCCTGCAGCGTCTAGCCAACGATGTGCGAAGTGCTGACCGCCAGAAGCGGCCCGACCCCGACCGGGGGGGCGGGGAAAAACAATAGGTCTACTAAATTTTTTTCGCGGAATCACGACGCTGGACTCTCGCGACCGAGCCCCAAAAAAAATGGCATAGGTACTTCCCGGCCGTTTTTACGGCCGTGCCCGAAGGGAACAATCGTTGTTTTTCGCACACTTGCTTGCTCGCTGGGCTGCAGGCGTTTTGCGGCGGCCGGGCGGCCGAAATTAGCGGGCGAGCTGGTAGGCGAGCGGGAGCGAATGATCGGCGATGCGGCCGGCGTTGCGGTTCCCGCCGTTGCCGCCGTGGCCGATCGTCGAGGTGGTCGCGATGTGGCTGACCGGGGACGGATCAACGAAGTACATGCCGCGGCCGAGGGCGTTGCAGATCTTGCCGATCGCGGTGTCGCTGTTTGCGATCGTGTGGGGATTGTCGCGGCGACGTTGGATCACGGTCGGTGATCCGCTTCGCGGGCGGGCGCCGGCCCAGCGCTGAGCGATGCGGTGATTGATGACGTCGGCTAGGACGTCGCGGCGCCAGACGAGGGCACACGCTCCCCACAGCGACCGCGTCCGGATGCGGTTGATGCCGACCGGCCGGGCGCCTCGGCCGCGGCGGTAGTAGCTGTAGTGCCGCGGCGTGTAGAGCGAAATGAACGCGGCGTCGGCTGGCCAGTCGATCGACTCCAGGTACTCGCGGGAGTCCGGATGATATGCCGCGTCATCTTGCGAGGTGAGGATCAGGTCGGCATCGGTCGACAGCGCCCACCTGCAGGCCTGCAGCCAGTTGTGCCAGACTCCGAGCTGCACCGGGTTGGCGTACGCGGGGCAATCGGCGGCAGTCGATCCGGGCTCGGCAAAGAGGGTCGGCTCCCAGCCGCAGTGCCGCAGGCTGGTGACGCATTCATGCAGGGTGCATGGTGACCGTGGGGCGGTCGTAACGGCGACGGCCCACCTCACGCCGCGGACTCGCTGTTGGCGATAGCGCGATCGATCAAGATCAGGACTAGCCGCCGGTTGTACGGTAGCTTCCGACGTTGCGCCGCGACCCATAGTTTCTTCGCGATGTACTCACGTTTCGCTCGGCACACGTCCGGCCCCCACCGATTCATTTTCGCTTCGAGCGACTTGCAAGATTGGCACCCCTCCTTGCCAGGCACTGGGAACCAGGAGATCAGTTCCTTCAATGACGTGCCGGGCCGTGGCGGCGGTGGGACGATTGCTGCCTCACCGTAGACATTGCCACAGATGCACCGGTAGGGAAATACCGTGACATAACGCACAAGTTGACATTGATTACAGGACACCGGCAACGATCTCCACAGACACGGTTCCGCGGTTGATGGGCCGAACCACGCAGTCGCTTTCCCTTACATTCAGCGCGGATTCCATGTAGGTCGCCGCAAGCGACTGTCTGTCGGACTCCAAACATAGGTTCTTCCCGGCCAGATCGACGAACCGATACGGTGCATTGGAGAAAAGGCCCTCAGGTGTCGAGAAGTACAAACGCGAATTGGGAGTACCACGAACGGTGTAGATTCCGTTCGCGGTACTGTCTACAACGTTTAGGTTGCCTTGGAAGTTGCACCCGTACTGAATGAGTTCCCCGCCGCCGAAAACGATTTGCTCCGCAGGCCACGACCAGCTTGGAATCCCACCAACGCAGTTGCGAATGAGCGGGACAAAATGTGTCCCATTTGCCGATGTTCGAAACGTTGTCTCGTATTCCTTAAAGCAGGGACGACAAACCAAAAAGCTACTGGAGTTGTTGTACTGGAATAACTCGTCTGGGTAGTTGTAAGCAATCTTCAGGAAGTAGGTTGCATTAGGATCGTTGCAGTTGCACGGATCGGCGCTGCTGCTTGATGACGAGCTACTTGATGACGAGCTACTTGATGACGAACTGCTAATCGATGAGATACTCGACGATGAGCTGCTCGAACTCGGGATGCTGCAACAACGGATGCGGCCCATGTCAACTGCTCGATGAGGATGTAGAAGGCTCCGTGACATCACACGGAGCGTTGATCGCGATGAACTGATTGCCGACCTGATTCATCAATCCTTCGTCTGTTGGCCCTTGGTCATCCATCAGGGCCAGGTCATCCAGCAACGTCACCTCGCCATCGCCGAACTGATCACCGTCCAACCGCATCAGCTTGACCAGTTGCGATGCTGCCCATTCATCACTGATCCGTTCATACCGCCACAGCACGCACGGGGCGTGATCGAAACACACCAGGCACACCCGTGTCTCATCGACCGCGGCCCCTGGTGCCATTGCCACGATGCGGAACTCTCCCGTGTCGCTTGATCGCAGCACGCCGGGCGTCTCCGGATCAGCGGCCGCGAACCGATCCGATACCTTCGTGATCTTCACGCTCGCGCAGCAGTACCCACCGATCGCCACCGGCCCGGAGGCATTGGGAGCGATCGGCTCCAGCACGATTGCCGACCGTCCCAGAGCGTCCGGCCAAGCCGGGATCGTCACGTCGATCGTCGGCTCGCGGCGGGCTTGCGGGTGGATGTGGGGATCCAGTGACAGCAGACCGACTGTCGCGACCGTGTCGCGGTCCATCAGCTCCGCGCTCTTGTTGATGCCCGTCGCCACCACCGCACCTGCGAACGGCACCGACTGCCCAGGGCGGCTGGCGCCCATCAGGTTCGAGAGCGCGAAGTCCTCCAGCCGATTCTGGATGTCGGCCCGGAGGCTGATCGTATCGCCGCGTGCGTGTGGCATATCAAACCGTGAGGGTGCAGACGTAATCGAACAACAGCGACCAGGTCAGGTCCGTGGGCGTGACTAGGTCATCCGGCTTGCGTGGCACCGGATCAACCCCGCCGCCCTCGCGGCAGGCATGGGCCACGGCATGGCTACAGAACGGAGCCGCTGGCGGCCGCGTCCGGTCAGTCAGGTCATCCGTCGACAGTCGCACCAACCGCCACAGGAACGGCACACGCTGCAGCGCCAGTCGTGCGATGCCGCGGTACCCATACGAACGAGCCGTCAGGTCACGCATCACGCCCACGGCCGCGTCCGTGTCATAGTGCGGGAAGATCTCCAGCCGCGGCCGGAACACGTCGATCTGCCCGGGGCACTGCACCACGTGCCCCAGCAGCGGCACCGCTCGGCCGCCGATGAACTCGCGAATCTCCAGCACGTCGGCTCGGCCGAGCCGGTCGATCCGCAGCATCGCGCTGTGCGTGTGCACGCCGCCGGTCACGTATCGAATCCACGAACTGATCAGCGAGGAACCGCGGTACTGCAGCACATCGCCGTGCTGCAGGTCGGCGTCCTGCCAACGAACCAGATTTGGTGCATCCATGCAAAAGGCTCTCATGCCAGCAGCATCCCTAGAAGCGAGTGATCTTCTTCGGTGTAAATTCGTTCGACGTATACCGCAGTGGGTTTGGTGATTTTGTAACGATCCACCCCCATTCCGGTCACCTCATCCTCATAGATCAGCCACAAGTAATCGTGTCCGGCCTTCGCGATTCCCGCGATGGAACCGATCGAGATCGTGGCGTTCTTGCTGGCCGCCCATGAAAACTGAATCTCCGGATCGGAGCGGTTGCCGAAGTTGCCGTCACCGCCGAGGTAGAGCAGCTCGCCAGCGGCGTATCCTAGAAATGGGGCAATGTTCACGGTACCGGTCAAAGCAGTCGACAGCGCGGCAAACGCCAGCGGGTCAGCCGGTCGCGACAGTCGATAGGTCAGCGTCAGCTTGGTTGTCGGGATCACGCGATCGATCCCCTGCGGTTTGCCATCTTGGACATCGATTAGGTTCTGGAAGTCGGGGGCCGTCTTTCCAGGCTGAGCGTAACTATCAGTCGAGAACGAGCTGGTCACCCGGATCGAGCCACCGCCCGTACCGATCGCTAACGACCATTCGTCCGTTTCGAGGAACTCGAACGCATAGTCGCAGGTGAAGATATAAGCACCTTCGCCCGATTCCTTCCACGTGTACTGAGTCAGCCGGACGGGCACGGCGAGCGCGGAACCTTGCACGCGAAAGTCGAGCTGATAGGCAGGCAGTCCCTTTGAGATCAGGAACGCCTCGGCCTCCATTTCATGTTCAGCCCCGAGCACCATGTACTGGATCTGCGCAGTGTCCGCACCGCTGCGCTGCCGCACGCCCGTGAAGCCGGAGATTTGGCGGACTCGCAAGCCGCCGGTTGAATGAACTGCTGGCATGATTATGAGAACTTGGGGCTGGGGATCTTACTGACCGCGTCGACCACTTCACCGACCGCCTCGACCATCCGGCCGGTATTGGTCACCGTCCGCTCGGTGTTCTTGGCGATCTTGTCTTGAATGTTGCCGCCGCCCATGCCGAGCAGCGCCGCACCGACGGCGGAAAACGAGCCGGCGTTCTGTTTGGTCGCTTCACGGCCGGCAGTCATCGCCTGGTCCTGCGTTGCCTCGGCCTCAGCCGCGGCGTCTTGGGTGACCACAGCCGCCGCTTCATCGGCTTGCGCCGTCAGCGCGTTCAGCTTCGCGAGGTTGGCGGCAGCGAGAGCGCTGATACCACCGACACTGTCGGCGTTGGCCTTCGCGATCAATGCGTCACGCTCGGCACGGCTAGCCGCGATGTCGGCATTCACACGCTGCTCTGCGTCGAGGCTCGCTTGGCCGTTGGCGATCTGTGCAGCCAGCCGTGCAGCGTCTGCCCGCCGCTGATCTTGGGCGAAAGCAGCCTCCGCATCGCCGTACATCCCGGCCACCGATCCCAGCGCGCCGGCCACCTTGGCGGTCAGCCCGGTCGGATCGTACTCCGCCACGGCCGACGCCACGCGTGACAGGTTCGACATCGCCGACTGCATCACGCCTGCGAGCATCCCCATCGCCGAACGGAACACGCTGACGATCGAGTGCGACAACGTTTGCCAGACTTCCGACAGCCCGACCGTGAAGCCCGACCACAGCTTGCGGATCACGCCGATACCCGTGACGAAAGCCACCTTGGCCGATGCCCAGAGGATGTCAAAGGCCAGCGACAGATTGCCGCCAGCGATCGCGTTGCCCGCCGCTCCGAATACCTCGACCACCGATCCGAGAAGATCAGCCAGGTAGTCGTATAGTCCCAAAGCGCGATCGGCGATCGGCTGGAAGATCGACGGGGCGAAGCTGATCACCCACGCCGCCAGTGACCCGAAGATCTCTTGGCCCTGCGACCATATCCAAGTGATTGCAGCGACGGCCTGCTCCGCACCGGTGAAGAACGCGGCCTGCACACCGACCCACAGAATGCGAGCCGCCAGACCAAAGTCAGCGGCATAGATCGCTGCCGACATGCCGCCGAACGTCGTCTGCACGATGCCGAAGATCTGACCCACGGCCGCTCGGATCGGAGCGATCGAGTCCCAGAACGCCATCGCCCAACCGATGATCATGTCGCGGTGCAACCACGCAGCCACACCGACAGCAGCGATCGCGGCAACGGCAACCGCCGCGGGAGTGAACATGGCTGACATAGCCGCGGACGCAAAGCCGATTACGCTCAGCAGCGGCGGAATCAACAGGCTCGCTCCCAGCGCCGCGGTACCCACTCCCAACAACACCCCGCCCAACGCTCCGACTGCGCCGACACCGTATAAGATCGTCCGCATCAGTGTGGCGTTGTCGCTGGCAAAGTTCTTTACTGCCTTTGCCCCGGAGTTGAACAATTGAATGAGAGCTGTCGCTGGCGGCAGCAAGTAGTTCCCAAGCGTTGTCGCAAGGTCCGAGACGTGGGCCGCGACCTCCTTCATCTGGTTCGCATAGCTGCCAGCCATCGCGATCGCATCGCCTTGGGCCGATGTCGTTCCCGCCATGATCATGGCCAGCGTAGCCTGCGCCTTCTGTGCGTTGGTGGCGTTCTTAGGGTCGATCCCTTGGTTGAGCAACTTCTGATTGATGCCAGTCTGATTGATCACCACGCCGTACTTCTTCATCACCTCCGTGCTGCCGGTCATCGCCGCCTGCAGGTCAAACATCGCCTCGGCATCGGTCTTGTTGTTGAAACTTGCCAAGTCGAATGCGAGCTTGGTTAGCGCCTTGCTCGATTCGGTAGCCGTCGCCTTATCGATCCCCAGTGGAATCAGCAGGTTTTGCGTGTCGCCCATGAACTGCTCGATCTGCTGCTGCGACCGACCAACCTCGCCAGCGAATGTCTGAGCCCATGCCCGGGCGGCATCGGCATTGGTGCCGAACATCGTGTCAAACTTTGCCGCAGTGTCTTCAGCAATCGACGCAGCATTGAGCAGCGGCGCGATCATTCCGGCCGAGGCGCCGAGCATGCCGCCACCGGCCAGGGCTGCCGTCTTGCCGAAGTCACGCAGCCGCTTTTCAGTGGCTTTGAGTCCGGCTTCGATCTTGGTCCGCAGACCGAGCTCAACGTACGCGCCGCCGGCTCTGACTTCCTTTGCCATATCAACCTCTCACTGCGTTGCGCCAAGATTCCACGATCGTCCCGGCTTTGATCTCGGCCTGCAGGCTCGGCCCCATAAACGGGCGAGCCCGGTACTTTGCCAGGCGTGTCCGATAGAGCTTGTGGGGAGACTGTTTGCGTCTCATGTCACGCCGGTACCACGTGCGGTAGCCCAGGTAGCGTTCTTCTGCAATTCGTACCGAGCCGCCGAATTCCAGCAGCGAAGGAACGCTGACACTGCTGCCGGTGGATCCGCGGTTGAACTGATTGAGCTTCACCGGCCCGACGACTACCGTTTCTGTCCGCGGGTCGAGAAAGAACAGGATGTTCTTCAGCGTGGCGACGTTGTCCCGTGATCGCACAGACGGCGGGCTGCCCGGCTGTGAAACCGCCTTGCGACGTCGCAGGATGTTCGTCTTCGCGCGTCGGCGTACGAACGCACCTTGGCGGCTCAGCATGCGGAGCCGAGCCGCGTCGATCTTCCGCCGCAATTCAGCGCGGTCTAGGAAAAACTGCGTGACCCGATAGGTGGTTTCGAAAGCCATGGCATCCTTGCCAGTTGGTCACAAGTTCACGGATTCCGGGAATCCATGAACTTGCTAGGTTATCGCTTCCGAGCGAACGTCAGCCCGGATCGTTTTGAGACAGCAGCGACCGACACCGCGAACTTGCTCAGCGGGTCACCGCGGCCGCAGGCCTGGTCGACAATAAAAGCTCGAGCCTCGGCACCTTCGGGAAAGATCACCGCCCAGTACGCAGACGGCACGCGGTGCGATCGCTCGGCCGGAGCCGCTGGCAGCGGCGGCATCGGCCGTTCGTACAGCGGGCCGACAACCACGTCGGCCGTCTCGTGCTGGTCGGCCAGCTCCCGGGCCAGCGTCTCGATCTTCACCCACGGGCCGCGGTTCAGGTCCGGCGTCTGCGGTGCGACGTTGATCATCGCATTCAGCTCGAACGCATGCGGTGAATTCTTCAGCGCGGCCAGCGGTGCCAGGTGACCGATGTCGTACAGCGGCCCGGCGTAATCGCTCGCCCTGAGCGTCACGTCGGGAAGCAGGTTGATCCATCGCCGCTCGATCGCGTTGCGAGTGTCGCCGCTGGTCGACGTCACCCGGTAGGCACACCACGTGGCCAGCCGTGTCTCCGGATCGAGCGACACCGCGTACAGCCGGCCGACCAGTAGGTAATTGGTGCACGGAGCGCCGGCGGGCAGCTGCTCCGCGTGCACGGTCATGATCGGACCGCATTGGCACTGCTGACAGTTAGCGCCGCAGTGATCCGCGGCGGTGGCCGCCAACGCAAAAGCCCAGCCTAGTAAGGCGATCGCAACAGCGATCGTGGCAATCTGTAATCGGTTCATCCTTGGACCTGATCTGGGGAAATTCTAATAACCTGCACCGGCCGTTGCTCAGCCAGTGCCCGATGTTCGGCCGCGACTCTTGCGGCCGTGTAGTTGCTTGGCCGAGGCTCACGCTCGCGCAGCGGGTGAAAATCCTCTGGCCTCACTTTGGGAGTTTTGCGGTCCGTGTTGACGTTGTAGATCAGCGCCAGCACAGCGGCCGTGTGATCCCATTGCTCCGTGCGTTTGGCGTTGGCCGCATCCAACAACTGGCCATAGGTCAGCTGCATCGCATAAGGGTCGACCCCCGCGATCGCACTTAGCTGGGCGACGGTTGCCCAGGGGTCGCTGCGTCGCTTTCGTTTTTGCTTTCGCTGCCGAGCAGTTGCTCCAGCGCTCGCCGCCGGGCGCTGCTGTACGCTCCGGTCTGGATCGCGGTGAACCGCTTGGCCGTCTGGCTGTCCATCAGCTTGTTCGACTCGGCCCGGTTGTGACGCTCGGTCGCGACGAGACTTTCGGCCAGCCGCGCGAGCGCCCCGCGGCCGACTGAATCGAAAAAACTTGTGAGAGCCTGCAGCCACGCGTCGACCGCTTCATCCAAGCACTTCTGGATCGAACGGATGAACTCGGCCTCATCGACGCCTTGCCGCTCAGCCTGCAGACGGACCGTATGCCACAGCAGCTCGGCGAAGTCGATCACGCTGGCCGTGGCCTTTTGCACGCCATCGCTGCCGATCAAATCAATGCCGGTTGCTTTGCGGATGTCGCGGACCAGCGGCAGGTCGTACTCGATCGTGTAACGCCGGCCGTCGATGGCGGTGAACTGTTGGGACATGGTCGGCCTCCCTGCCGAGTTGTGGGTCATGCTGGACGGTGGATCGCAGGTTGGAGTTCAGGCTTTAGCCTGCGATCCAACCTGCGAGTTTCTTTTCTACTGCCCAAAGCGGGCGACTGCTTACAGACGTGGGCGCTTCGGTGCCGGCTTCGCGGGGGCAGGGGCCGGAGCAGGGGCGGGCGTCGGTTCCGGAGCGGGCTCAACCACGGGCTCGACAACCGGTTCCTCGGCAACCACCGGTTCCGGCGTCGGCTCTGCGGCCGGCTCGGGAGCTGGTTCCGTGACCACGGGCTCCGCGACCGGTTCATCGACCACGTCGACCGCTGGCACTTCGGCCACTGGTTCGGTGGCCACCGGTTCAACTGCGGGTTGCTCGGCCGGCGTGTCCGTGACTTCGCCGGCGGGCTCATCGCCTGCAGGCTCGTCAGCGGGTTCGACCACGGGCTCTTCGGTAACCACCGGCTCCGGCGTCGGCTCTGCAGCCGGTTCGGCCACTGAATCAGTCTCCGACTGGACCGCGTGCACGGCCTCGAAGGCCTTTAGGATCTTGCTCACGGTGGCTGCCTTGACCGTCACGGTCACAGTCGGAGGCATGTTCTCCAGATCCGTCAACTGCTTGACGTCGGAGTCGGGATGGTTGGCCATCACTTCGCGAAACGGTGCGAGATCCTGCGCCTTGATCTCGATCAAAGCGAGGCCGGCCGCAACCAGGGCGATCAGTTTTTGGAGTTGGGGCATGAGTCTTTTGACTTCCATGTCAAAGGGGAAAGGGATCAAACAGCAACCGAGGGTTAGCCCCCCGATGCTTCGGTCACGAACGCCACGCGTTCCCACGGGGTGCCATCGTCGAGGTTGGCATCGGCCAGCTTCAGCTCGACCTCGACCGTGACGGCATCGCCGAAGGGGCGCTTCTCGCTGAGCTTGTTCACCGAGTAGGGACCGTGGAAACCACGCGCCCCGACCTCAGCGATCGGCCGATCACACGCCCAATAGTGCACGCACTTATTGGGATCGGTGTAGGCATCGAGCAGCGCGTTATAGACCGGGTCATCAGCACGCTGCAGCTTATAAACGAACGCCACACTGGTCGCTCGCTTGCCGCGGATCGACTTCACAAAGTCGCTGCCTTTGTGCTGCAGATCCGTCGTTGCGCGTTCGTCTGGATGATCGACGTCTTCCAGCCGCTCGATTCGCAAATAAACCGGAGCCGCCAGCGTGCCGATGTTCAGGTACTCGCACGCCATGTGCCCCGGGTAAGCGCCGTTGATTTCGTCCAGCACGATTTCACCAGGCATGATTCATTACTCCCAACGCCGATAAGGCACAGTGAAGATGGTCAAAAAAAGTCGGTCAGATTCGAGCACCGCATTTTCAAGCGTGCTCGGTTGTTCGGGAGCATTGGCCGGCAAGTATCCGAGCACCGGCCGCTGTGCGAGCTGGCCCGCCGTGCTGCCACCGGGCTGCCCTGATTGAACTCTCACGAACAGATCAAACAGCTCCTCGGCCAGCGAGTCTAAGCCGTCGATCGTTTCGTTCGCGTTATAAGAATCCTCGCCGGCCTTGGGCTCTGGTAAGTGCTGGACGATCGCGATCTCCAACACGACATCACGCGGCCCGGTCACCCGGCCATCATCGGTGCGGCCGCGGCTTACCGGGCGAATGTTGACGATCGCCGTCTCCAGCTCACGCTTGCTCGCAAACGACGGATGCCACAACGCCTTCACCGTCGCCCGCTCACCGACGTAGCCGATCAGCAGCTCTTGCACGGCGACCGCTAACTGTCGGGCACGGCTTCGGGTAACGGCTGGCATCAGGCTTCGTCGCTGTACTTGTCGGTATGAACCCGCAGCCGCACCTCGCGGCCATCGGAATCGGTGAAACAATTGCCGGATGGGCCGGCCACAACCTCATACACACCCTCGCCGCTTTCCGGTGTGATGCGAGCACCTTCGGCCGGCACGATCGGTTGGCCATCGTCAGTGACAAACTCATCCTTGATGATCAGCCAATCGACCCACTTCTTGCCGACCGTCACCTCACCGCCGCCGCCGATTTGCGTGGGCGACGTCTGCGCGACAACCGCCAGCACGCGAATGCTCACCCCGAAACCGTCATACCGCACCCACTGCCCGCCGGCGACGCGCTGCAGCAGGCGAGCTTGGATGCGGTGCGATCGCTTCAGGATGTCCATAGCGGATCCGGATTAGGGGGCAGCCGCCACGGCCGCTTCGTTCTTGCTGAGCGAGCTGGTCGTGATGATCGGAACGCCGTACACCTCGGTCGGGATCGGAGCCGGAGCACCGGTGGCCGTGGTCGCGGTGCGGCTCTGCTGGAGCTGCTTGCGAGCGTGGCGATTCATCACCAGGTGCGTGGCCGGGGCCTCTTCCTCAAACTCGTTCAACAGGTCCGCGATCAAGTCGTCGTTCAGCGGCTTGGCGCCACCGACGTTGACCAGGCGAGCAACCGTGTTGCTGGTCGCGATCTGCAGACCGACCCAGCCGTCGATTTCCTGCATGTACGCCGGGAACTTCTTGCCGCTGCTGTCGGTCACGAACTGAATGAAGAAGTCCTCGATCCGGATTTCACCGTCGCCGAGCACCACGCACACGCCCGATTCATCCGGCACGCTACGAATGGCCCACACGCTGTGGCGATCATTGGTCGCACCGCCGGCCGCGTTCACAACGTGGGGCGAATCGAGGTAGCGGTACGAATCGATCAGGCCCGCGAAGCCGGCCGCGTCACCGTCAGCGCCGACGATGCCGTTGATCAATTGTTCTTCGGCTTTGCGCAGTGCCGCGGCCAGATGCCGAGCGGCTTCCCGTGCCATGTGCCCCGCCACGCCGTTCTTTTTGTCGATGTCAACAACCTTCTTATCCTTATGGAAAGAGGCATCGAGGATCTTCAGCGTGACGGTGACCAGTTCATCGGTCGAACGATCGTGATCACGGCCAGCGTTCGCCGCACGGAAGCCAACGACCGGAGCGCCGCTGTACTTCGTGTAGGTGTGGGTCGCGCCGTTGGTTGACTCGATCGCCATCAGAGCGGCGAGCAACGGGGCGGAGTTGAAGATCTCCGTCGCGCCAGCATCGCGGGCGTTCAGGTCGTTAATCTTGGCCATGTCAGCCAAGGTGGTCAGGTCATCGGCCATCATGCATCCTTGCGGTTAGCGCGGCGAAACAGAAATACGAACGTGAGTTTGAGCCTAAGACTCTTGAGTCTTAGGTCGCTTTTTGCTTGAACAGGCTATTCCAGCCGGTGCCGGCTTGCTTCTCGCCCTTGGCGGGAGCCCCGGTATCAATGGGAGTCTTCTCCCCAGTGTGCATGCTGGCCAGCCGTTCTTCGGCGGCGGCCTTGGCGGCGTTGGCCTCGGCAAGCTGATCGCCCAGCGACTTGATATGAGCGGTCTGAGCGGCCGAGTAATCGAGCCCATCGGCGAAGTACTGAGCCCCGGCCTCCGGGCCGAAGTCGGCCATGTACCGCTTCAGCTCCGCGCGCGGATCGACGGCCGGAGCGGTAACAGTCGTCACGGCCGGCGTGGCCGGATCGGTGGCCTTGGGTTCATCGGTGGGGACGTCGGCTTTGGGTGTCGCGGTCGACATGGAGAAACTCCGTTGGGTTGAGGTGGATTGAATTGCGGCCTCAAGCGCCGCGACAGCTTCGTCATACGTGCCGACCGCATCGATCAGCTGGAGATCCACGGCACGGGTGCCGACGTGAACCCGGCCATCGTTCAGCGACTGCACCGTCGCGGCCGAGAGCTTCCGGCCTGACTCGATGCCGGCCAGGAAGAATGAATTCAGGTCATCGATCGTGCGTTGCATTTCGGCCAATTGGGCCCCGGTGACCTCGGTCCCGGGAACGCCGCTGCCTTTGAACTCGCCGGCCCGCACCACGTGCACCTTGATCCCTTGGGCCGCCGCGGCAGCCGACAGGTCATGCACCACGGCAAACGTGCCGATCGATCCGATCAGCGCCGTCGCATTGCTGCTCAGCCGCGAGGCCTGCGAAGCGATCCAGTACGCCGCACTGGCGGCCATGTCTTCCGCGAACGCGTGCGTCGGCTTCACGGCCGCGGCCGCCGCAACCTCGTTGGCCAGCTCACGAGTGCCCGCCACGGTGCCACCCGGTGAATCGATCGCCAGCATGATGCCGCGGACCGCAGGATCAGCCGCCGCTTGGCGGATGTCGCGCCGCGCCATCACGGTCGAGGTAGCACTGCTCAGGCTCATCTGATGCTTCATCAACGTGCCGCGGACCGACACGTGAGCGATGCCGTCGATCAGCTCCGTGTGATAACCGTAGTACTCATCATCACCGCCGGCTCGTGATTGCGCTTCGACGGCCGCCAGGTGTTGGCTGATGTCGACGCCCCGGATCAGCTCGCTCAGCGCTTGCACGTGGTCCGGCAGCATCGCCCACGGGCCGAGCCACTGAGTGAGGTGCGGCACCGAGCCGATTGATTGCAGGTCGAGATTGATGGTTTGCTGAATCATTGCTTTGCCGCGAACGACACTCCCATGGGCAACGCGAGTCCTGCCGTGTCATTGAGGATCTGGCGGGCTTCGTCTTCCGTGATGACTTTGCCGACGCCCAGGTACACCTTCTGGACAGCCTCGACAGCAGAGACCGAGCGGTCGGTCTCCGGGTAGACCGCATAGTCCAGCTTGAACGCGTCCTCGCTGCCCAGCTCCTCCAGCGCGATCTTCCGCGTCTGAGCGATCACTCGGCACGTGGTGCGGATGTTCTCATAGACATCGCCCGTGCCGCGGCTCTTGCAGACGCTCTCCGGATTGTCAAAGCCGGCGGCGATTGCTTCCTTGTCGCCGCGGATCTCCTTGGACGCATCCCACCACGGCACACCGCGGGGCACCCATTCCCACTCGCAATCCTCGATCGTCATCCCTACAGGCAGCGTCAGCCGGCCGCTCTTGATCCAGCCCTGCAGCTTCCACCGCGTGTAGTTGTCCCGAGCCGTGACCTGGTCCGTGCGCTTGTCGATGCAACTGCGTTCATAATGCAGCCACGCCGCGCGGCTGCCAAAGAAGTTCGTGTGGCTCTCGTCATAAAACGAGTACGGGATGTCGAGGCTCTTGATCGCCACGCCCGTCACCAGCTGGCAAAACGCCTGCAGCTCCGTCGACGGGGTTTTGGATTCCAGGAACTCCGCCCGGTCGCCGGGATCCAGTTCCAGGTGCACCGGACCGCTGCCGAAGTCGACGTTGTACTTCTTGCCGTCCGGATCACCGTCTTCTGAGTCTGCGTCCAGGTCGATGTCACCGACCGATTCCAACGCCTCGCTGAACACCGCGAACGCGAACAACTGCGAAACCTTCATCTTCGCCAGCGCGTAATCGAACCCCTCATAAACATCGCGGAGGTTGTTCAGCGCTGCGACGATCGGCGACACGCCGCGGACCTGGTCCGCCGCAAACCGCGTGAAGTGTCCGTGATGAATCAGGTTGTCCGCTGGCACGATCCGCTGCAGCTCATACCCCGCACCGCCACGGCCGCGGCGATGGATCGCGAACGACAGCGGCCGCCCCGCTGTGCCAACCCGCACGCCTTCGACCCATTCGACCGGCGAGCCATTGCCCGCATGCTTCTCGGACCGCAGATCCATATCCCGCGGGTTACGGATCAGGTCACTCTCGATTCCCTGCAGCCAGCCGCCCTCGATCTTCAGCAGGCCCATATCGCCGCCCACCGTCCGCTGCATTTCGGCAATGCGGAACATCTTCTCGCGGCCGTACCGGCCCGCGATGTCACAGCGACTCGGCTCCGAATCCTCGGCCATCAGCCGTGAGATCTGGGCGTCCAGCCCGCGCAGGGCCTCGGCATCGTACTGAGCGGCCAGCCGCTGGCACGTCGCCAGCCGGCTATGGAAATCGAACAGGGCAACGTAATCCAGATGCCGCCGGATCATCCAACCGGCCAGCGTGAAGTTGCGGACTAGATCCTGTGACGTCGCATTCAGCTTCGTCCGCCGGCCAGTCCGCAGCAGGTTATCCTCACGCGTGATCGTCGAGGGGCCATGCTGCCGGCGGCCGCGTGGGTTGATCGCGTCATAACCGCCGCCGCTGGTCTGATGTGCTGACGAGGACGCAGCGACAACCGGCACCTGGTCGACCATTTGCGTGTCGATCGAGGTAAAGCTGTCAGCGACAGAAAGCATCATCGATACCAAACAAGAGAGCAGAAGCATGAGAGCCGTCTTAGGTGTCCAGCCGGATACGCGCCGCACGCGGGCGACGGCGGCGGCCTTCGGGCAACTGCGCCTCAAGATTCGCAAGCTGACGGCGGACGACGTTCAGGTCGATCGACGTGGTCGTTCCGTCTACACTGATCGAGGTGACACCGCTTTCCAGCAGGTCGCGCAGCTCGATGATCTTCTCGCGGATGTCTCTTAATGACCGTTGCATGAGGCGACGGTAGCAATCGCCATCAGTCGCCAAAAGCGACGAAATACGGAGTTTGGAATAATGACCAGGCGAAAAGTTAAACCTTCCATCCTGTACCGCCGCGGCATCCTCTTAAGGGTCGAGTTGTCCGAGCGTGAGAAGCTCAACGAAGAGGCCCACGCGAAGGGGCTTTCGCTGCAGCAGCACTTGCGGCTGCAGCTCGGCCTCGGCCTCGACAAGAAGCATCGCCCACCCGAGGGCCTCGCCAAGCGAGGCCTAGCCAACCTTGACCCAACCGGCCGCCTCTGCCTTCCGGCCGACTCCGACCCGTTGGAGTCCAGCCTTTAGGCTGCCGGCTAGACCCGATTCTCACAACTCCGATCAACCCGCAACTGGCCGCACTTCTTGCAATTCGTCCAGCGCCGCACCAGGTGCGTGTACGGCCCATCTGGACCGACACCGCAGATCGACGTGGTTGTCGTGTGCCGATACGGCTCTCGCTCTGTTGAATCGCACTTCGGGCACCGGCTCTGCGACACGTCAACGATCGTGCTCCGAGTCTTGGATCCGCTCGGCCGACCAGCCGCAGTACTCTTCGATTTGGCCATGCGGCCCTCCATGGTTTTAATAAGAGAATCAGGCAGCCAGTCCGCCGGCGTACCCGCGTTTGCGTTTCTTCTTCGTCGCCTTCACGCTGCGGTGCTCCGCCAGCTTCACGCCTTCCAAGCTGGCCAACGCCGCGCTGTTCACCAGACAATCCCACAAGTGGTTATCCGGCTTTGACGCCGGCAGCGTGTAGACATCGCCGCGCCGTTCCTCGCCGATGATATGTTTCCGCGACTCCGCCCGGATGTGCTCGGCCAGCATCTTATGCTCGGTTTTGTATCGAGCCCGCGGCTTGGGAAAGCAGAGCGATCCCTTGTCGCCGTCCGCCGTGCCGAAGCGGTTGTGCACAAACGTTTTCCAAAAGTTCGTATCGATCAGCATGTGGCGGCCGCCGCCGGTCGTGGGTCGCAGCAACAGCTTCAGCCCTCGCCGTTCCCCGTCCACCTTCCGCCATGATTCCATGGGTGCTTGGGTGGGCGTAATCCCGCGACCAAAGCAGGGGAGCAATAGCGAAGCGTGGGTGTGGGTGCGGCAGACCTCCTGGACGATCTTGGTAACCGGTCCCCAAGCGGCATCGACTCCAATGCGGCGGACGCGGTGCTCCAAGCCAGTTGGCGTTTTGAAAACTCTTGCAACGAGATAATCGATGCAATCAGACAGGCCAGCTTTGGTTCGCCCCTCAAGGCCTGCGCGGGGGTATTTTTTGGCAAGCGTTTGCCTCGCCTGCGCGAGCGTGAAGTACGTGATCCCCTGATCGGGAAAGGCTCCATAGTCAATGATCCATCCGGTAAAGTCCTCAGTCCGCCATGCCACCACAACCCAGTAAAGCACCTTACCCTGCACGTCGATGTAGGCCGTCAACGTATCGGCATCCGGTGGAACAACTCCCCGCTCATAGCCGCTGTGCTTGGCCAGCAACTGGTCGACGGTCAGCAGCTCGCTGTCCTCATCCGGATCACGCGGCTCGTTCTGATACTCACACCAGAACGCGTCCTCATCCTGCAGCAGCAGGTTATAAGCGTGCTGGATCGCCGAGGCCTCACCCTTCTTATAACGAGCCTCCCATCCGACCCGCGAACCGGCGTCCATCTTCTTGCGATGGCGGACATAGAACTCCGTCGCCGCCGCGATCCCGCGGCCGCTGGCCAGCTCCTCCGCCCGGATCACCGCGTACTGGTCCCACAACTCCTCGTTCGTCGGCCACTCATAGACCAGTTGGAACCGTTCGCCCTGCCACTCCGGATGCTCCTCGCGATCCAGCAGCCGGTCGGCCACGTCGCCCTTGCGGATCACCGTGCACAGCATGAATCCGCAGATCGCCTCGCCCGGTCCGGCCAGCCCCAGAATGTCACCCTGGATCGTCTCCAGCCGATCGTTGCACTGCGTCTCCGACTTCGCCGATCGCTTCGTCTGCGGATCGTCCACGATCACACAGTCTGGCCGCAGCGTCTGGCCGCTGGGCGTCGTGTGCTGCATGCCCCGGATCGAGCCCGTCATTCCTTGGATCTCGATCAGGGCGCCGGAGCATGCCGCCCCCGGGATCGTGGCCAGAACGATCGCCTTCTTGCCCCACTCGATATAGGTCCGCTCGCCGCCGTGCATCTGGCCGCGGCAGCGGTTGGCGATTCCCTCGAGCTTGCGCACCGGGTAGCAGGCCTCCGGGTAGAGCGCCAGCAGCTCATCGTTGCATTCCAGCTCGACCTTCACCGTCCGCAGCAGCTTTGCCGCATGGGTGGCCGTGGGGCCAATCAGGGCGATGTACTTGCGCCGCCCCGACAGGATCGCCCACAACACCGCGCAAACGATCAGCGTCGTCTTGCCCGATCCGCGGGGCATGCTGAGAGCGAACAGCAACCCATCGACCACTGAGGCCTGAATCTTCGCGATCGCCTTTTCGTGGTCGGGCGAGAAGTCCTTACTGAACTTGGGCGCGAAGCAGTACAGGCAGAAGTACTTGAACGACGCATCGCACTTCTTCCGCTCGGCCTTGTTCGCTACCCCCGGAAACGCTTCCTTGATGTCGCGACCGCTGGCCGATTGATCCGCCTGCCGCTGCCGCTCGCGTTCCTTCCGCCGCTCATAAGCCGCGGCCGAAGATCGCTTAGGGATCTTGGGCGTCTGGGGCTTCGGTGCCTTGGGCTTCGCGGTCGATGCCTTCGGCTTTGCTTTCGTTGCTGCTTTCTTCGCCAAGGCTTACAACCCCGCATCCATTCGGAACTGGTCTGCCAGCGCGGAAGCAAAGAGCAGGACGTCACAATCCAGCTCGATCTGGCCGACCCGTAGGCCGAGCGTACAGACCGCATTGCCAAGCACGAGGTGATAGAGAGCGACACCGGCCGTCACGGCCCCAACCTCGATCGTCTCAATCCTTAGCACCTGCCGCACTTGCCGCAGGACTTCCTCCGCCCGGTCCATGTGATGTTGGAGTTCAGGCTTTAGCCTGCGTTCTGGTCTCATACGAACACCACATCCTGCGTTGGTCACCCCGCCCGGCGCAGCTCAACGAACTCCAACCGAGTTTCCAGCCGACCGACCATCACACGCAGATCCTCGCGATCCTTGCGACACTCACTGACATCAGCCTCCAGGACGCCGTTCTGCGTCCGCAGTTCCGTGATTGCTGCCTCGTGCTTGGCGACGTTCGTCTCCAGCGCCGCGATCTCAGTACTGCGGGATGTCTTGAACAGGTACACAACGGTCCCGGCCAGGGAGCTGATCACCGCAGCGCCTGCTGTGAGTATCCAGTTAGAATCTGCGGGGTTCGTCATGTTTCTTTATAGTTGCGGTTTCCCGATCGACCCGCCCGGCTTCTTGCTCACCAGCTTGCCGTCAGCGGTTCCCACCGCGGCGGCTTCATCCGGCAGCGGTTGCCCCTGGCGCCCCAGCTCGGCTGCATCGACCGGGTACTCCGCCAGGTTCGTAATGATCTCGTTGGCCGGCCAGCCGCGGAACAGCGGCCGCAGGTCATCCTCCGTGGCTCGGCTCAAGATCGGCCCCGGGCTGTCCATCGCTTCAAAATTGATCACCACGCTGTCAGGCGCGTACTGGTTGTAATGTTCATCCTGGAATAAGAACTCCTCCGCCATTACCGTTTCCAACGGCAACTGCAAAAGTTCGATTCCCACCAGATACTTGATCTCGCGAAAGTACTTCCAAATGTCGCTGGCGAATTGCTGCGTCACGGTCAGCGCCAGGTTGTTGTCGCTGTGCTGATAGATGTTGCACAACGCGATCATCACCAGATGGTTGTATTCGCTGAGCCAATGGTTCCGAACCATCGACCCCGGGAAGAACGGCACCGGGTGAATCAGCCACGGTTTCATATCCGCCGTCGCATGGCCTTCCTCAAGCCGCACGTCGCTATAAACCTTCATCCTGCTCTGTAGCACCGACTGCACCCGGTTGATCAACTTGCAAAGCCGCTCGACCGTGTTGCGGCTTGGCGGCTGCGTGCGCTGCGCGTCGATGTGGGTCATGATGAACAGTTGGCTTTTGCCAACGAAGTCCGCCAGATTCCAGATCGGCGTCGACAACGTGCCGTAGTTGTTGCCGAAGTTCGCCACGCCGAAGCCGAGCTGAGCCCAGGGCGTGACGTTGTAGAGCAGGGGGCGATCGCTTCCGAATCCGTTTTGTGCCATGGTTCCTTTCCTTAGTCGGACCAGCCGACGTGACTCCCCTTTGAATCGGATTGGCCGCGTCCGGAGTCGGCGACACGGCTACCCTGCAGAATTTGCTCGCACACCGAGCGGATACGTTTCACCACCGGCGCGTGCTGGGGGAACGTTTTGACCTCCCGAGCCAGCGCCTCATGCAACGCTTGGGCTTCGAGGTTCACGGTCGGCACGTGCACCACTTCGGTGCGGGTTTCGACTTGCGGCCGCGGCGGTTCGATCCGCGTTTCCGGCATCGATGTTGGCCGCGGCTTCTTGCGAGGTTCCCGGCGTGCTGCCGGGGCTGGTTCAAAAGGGACAGGGCCGACCCCGGCGGCCGGTTGTGCTGGGGAGCTTGAGGCGTGGGCTCTCCGGCGAAAATACAACCCGGCCAGCTTGATCGCGACCATTCCAAAGGCTCCGCCCGGGATCGCGATATTAAGCCCCAGCGCCGCCGCGGCCGTGGTCAGTGCACCGAGCCAATCGGTCGGCCGCCCCGCCTCGATCTCGCCGGCCGACTGCCGCACCACTGCAGGGATCACCGCGTCGACATGCTTAACGATCGCCGAGTAATCGACCCGCGGCGTCTCCCCGTGCGCACCATCTTGTCCCGCTGGTCCCGGCGGCCCCGGTTCGCCTGCAGGCCCTGGTTCACCAGCCGGCCCGCGCAGCCGGTCGTCGGCCGCCAGTTCCCGTGCCAGCCGGGCCAAGAACTCCTGATCCGACTTCATTTGTTCCGCCACCCTGATCGGATCAACCCTTATCGGGTCGACCGGCTGTTGCGTCTGGGACGCAGCCGGCAGCGGAGCAGATTGCGGGATCGGCCGGAGGTTTGGCCCGGCTAGCGAGGGTTGGGCGAGTGAAGGTTGGGCCACGGGCTGAGCATCGCCCCGGTAAACCGGCTGAGCGTATTGCGGATGCGTCTGTTGCACGAGCTGTTGCGGCCGCTGCGGCCCCCGCAGGATCTCGCCGCACTGTTGAATCAGTCTTCGAACGGGCCGAATCTGGCACGCTGGTAGGCGGCATTGCGTTTCCAGCAGCCGCAGCAGGTGAGTGTGTGCCACGGCAAAGCAGGCCTCGCCATCGCTCCCCCAGTTCACGCCCACCAATTCACCGGACGCGTTCACGATTGGCGATCCCGACTCACCTTGGCGGACCGGAAAGCTGACTTCCAGATTGCCATCGGCCGTCATCCGCTGCAGCTGACCAGCGTGGGCAGTCGCCCGCGGCGCGTTGTCCGGAAAGCCGGCGGCATACAGTGGTTCACCGATCTGCGGTGCGGCCGGCGCTAGCGGGACCACCGGCAGATCGACGCCCAGGTTCGCGACCAGGACACACAGATCCGCTCGGTTATCGTCTGGGTTGCCGGCTAACACCACCTGCGCCTCGGCCGATCCGATGCCCGGGGCCGTGATCTCGACCGCCCGGACTCCGTCCCGCATGCCGTGCGAATTGGTGACCACCACGATCCAGCCGCTGTCCGACCCGATCACGCACCCGCTCAGCCATGCCGTGCCGTTGCCGTGGTCATGGAACCCGACCTTGATCAGGCTCTCGGACCGGATCGGGAACTCGGCCGCATGGACCGCCGCGCCGGAATGGAGAAACGCGACGGCCCACACGACCAGTTGCCAGAGAGTGATTCGGATCATGGGCCACCCGATCACTCGTGGACTGTAAAAGAAACGCTCCCGGCTCGGTTCTGCGGCTTCGCTTGCCTCAGCGTCTTCAGCCAGACTTCCGCCTCGGCGCGCGCTTCGCCATCGACCGGCAGCTTACCGCCGCTGCGGACGTAGGCCTTTGCCGCCGCATCCAGCATTGATGCACGGCGGGCCGGCGGGATCTCGGCCAGCACAAACGCCAGCACATCAGCGGTCGGCGCGGCCGAGCTGCTGTTGACGATCGAGGGCGTGCCGACTTCGAGGCTCCCGGCGAAGTCAAAAGAATGCTTGGCCCGTCCGATGGTGCCAGCGACTTCGCAAGAGATTGGGGTCGAGCTGCCGGATTTCAGCAGATCCCGGTTGGCGTTCTTGCTGGAGAAACTCGCCAGAGCGATCAGCAGGACCGAGCGGCGGTAGGCTTGAACGAGCTTATCAGCGGCCATGATCGCGTCCGTGCGTGATTGACTCACAGCCCGTGGTCGGTGGCCAGGCATCGCCTCATGCGATGACTCCCCAGTCCGCCGATCCTTCGGCAGCGTGGCAACCGATCACGGGCTGGGGAGTACCAACAAAAAAACCCCAGCAAACACCGGCACGAGCAATCTTTGCTCGTGACGTGGACTGGGGATGTGCGGCATTGTATAGATCAGCCGCTGCAGTAGTAGCTATAGCAAATTCAGATTCCAAAACTATTTCTCAGGCAGGATGCCGACCCGTGACCGTAAGCATCACCGAGATCCCCGGTTGGCAAACGCTCACACCGGAGCAACTTCGCGAGCAGCTGCTCGAAGTGGTCGAGATTCCGATCAATGTGCAGGTGACATTCGGCGACATCGAAACGGTGCTCCAGGATGACACCGCCGCGGAACTGGTGACGTCGACGGTCAAATCAGCAGGGGACATGTCCGCCCGGCTTTACTCCGCGTTCATCGCGTTGAGCGGCAACGGTCTCAATCTGTCATTGCCGGAGCGGCAAGAGATGATTGATCAGCTCGCCGCATCGGGAAGTTGGCCTGACCAAGTCCGCGATGCAATCAAAGCGATGGGCGTCGAGCGCCGTACGCGATGGACCGATCTCGGCGGCGAAGGCGAGGTGCCCGACTTGGCAACGATCGCGCAAATGCAAGAGTCCGCCAAGCTGCAAGAGTTTGCCCAACTGCTCGGCCAGCGGATCACGGCAGCCGCGATGCTGGCCGCTGCGGATTCTGCAGCTACTGAGCAATCGGTCCGCGATGCGGCTATTGTTGAGGCAGGGGCATGATCTTCGATCCCGATGCCGAAGACTACATCCGCAGAATTTTTGCAGCGGGTAGCTTTGTCGTGCCGCACGTCCAGATCGCAATCGAACGATTTGTCATCGGCTGCAAATCCGACCCCTCTCCGGTCGCGGGGGTAAGTAATTGGGCCGCGATCAAAGCATGTTGTCTGCTGGCTGGCCCTCAGACGTTGGTTGGATCGTTGATTCCTTTGCGCGGCCCTGCCCCTGCAAACTGGAACGGGAACTTTGTGGAGAACGACTACGACCCGCTGCTCGGTTTGAAAGGCGACGGGTCCACTAAGCGACTGCCTATCAACTGGGCCAGCACCGCAGACCCCCAAGACAACTGCCATGCAGCAGTTTGGGTTACAGAGCCGATCACTGTAACAAACAGCCAAGGGAAATACTTAGCTGTAACCAACTCCAACGGTGGATCTGCACGCAACTTGGGATGGTCTGCGAACAGAAGCGATCGGGCCGGCTCTACTTGCAACAACGGTGGCATAAACTCTCCCACTAACCGCGCAGCAGCATGGCCGTCGTTTTTCGGGGTGTCCAGGCATCAGGCAGATATTTACCTCGAACGAGTTTCTGGGGCGACCGACTCAGTGAATAAAGCGAGCGCTCCACCGGCAGCAGGCGGGCTGGTGCTGTTTGGACGAAGTAATCTTACACAAGACATGTCTAACGCTCGTATAGCGTTCTATTCCGCTGGCGAATCTGTCACTATGGAACCGCTTGACAATCGCCTGCGTCGCTACTTGCGCGACATTGCAGTTGGAATCGCATCCCGGCCACGCATCTCAAGCCCGCATCTCATGGGGGACTGCGCATGATCGCGATCACACCCAACAGCACCCACTACCGCCGATTCAGCACCAGCGTAGCGCCGGACTCGCTGCCGACTGCGACCGTATATGCCGATAATGCGAGCCTCGGAGCTGCAAGCGTCGCGGCAGGTCCTGGCACCAATGATTATCGGGTCACCATCGCGGTACCCTCCAATGCCGCAGTCGGCCAGGAGATCACAGTAGCGATCAACTGGATCGTCGATGGCGAGCCACAATCCACAACCTGGCTGTGGGTCGGCGTTATCGCTGCACCCTACGCCACCGCGGCCCAAGCCACCGCGATCGCTGCGGACACATCCGCGGCCAAATCCGCGAGCGGAACCGCTGCTGCAATCCTCGACGAACTGACCGAGATTACCGACGATCAGATCCGTCTGACGGCCAAGGCCCTGGAAGCCGCCGATGCCGACCTGCAACCGGTGCTCGATGCGATTGCGGACCTGCCAGCGGCACCCAACAACTTGGCCGTGTCGATCGCGTCTCTCCTCTCCGCGCTGTCGATCCGCCGGCTCACCGAACGGCCACCGCTGGTGACCGACGTCATGCTCATGCGGGGCACCGATTGGCGGATCCCGATCACTGTCGACGGCCTGCCCGATGACTGGACCAGGATCGAGCTGACCGCCCGCCGGCACAACAGCGATGCCCAATCGCAAAGCCTGCTGCACATCGTGCTCAGCAACCCGGCCGCCGACAGCGACGGGCTGCAGATCCTCTCCGGATCACCCGCGGCCGACCCAGCCGCCGGAGCGATCGCCGTGACCGATGGCCAAGCAATCGCGACTGTCACCGCCGCGGCCGTCGCCGAGGTCGACAACGGCGAGTACTGTTGGGACAGCAAGGTCACCTCGGCCGCCGGGATCGAACAGGTCGCACGCGGCACGCTCTTTATCGAGCGCGACGTTACGCGGCTTGCGGTGGCCTGATCTGCGTTGCCGGATACAGAGCAGCTCGCGGCGCCCCAGCGACCGCGGGCGAATCGGGCAAGCCGAGCAATGCCCGCAGGGTTGCCCGTGCGATCCGCTTCTTACCGCCGCTTGAGCCGAAGGCGATGATCCACGCCTGCCAAGCCGCATTCTCCGGGTGCGCTGCCATCAGCTCCCGCAGCTCCGCCGCCTCGACCGCCACGTAATCGGCCTCCGTCTCGGCCAACGCCGTCAGCCGTTCAATTGCATCCGTGCTGAGATTCACTTTCGTTTTCCTTCGGGTGTTTTGGTCGTTTGGTGACTGGTTCTACCGTCCAGACCCCAACAAGGGCCAGCGAGCCGTTTGATACGCCGAACTGGTGTTGCGGTGAATCATCGAATCTGCAACCGCTCGCTCGATCTTTCCCATTTCCCCTAGATACTCGTTGGTTTAATGTTCTCGATCGCAGGCCAAACGTTAATTCATGCCGATTCCCTCCACTGGATGTGCCGCCAGAGCGGCGATGAACCGTGGGACGTCGTTGTCGCCGATCCTCCCTACTGCGCTGCGACGCGCGGCGGTCGGGTCAGCCAGTCGTCCGCGAAGAAGTACACCAGCTCGGACGCAAAGCGGCAGTTTGCAGCGTTCGATGGTGATCACCGCGATCAACGAGGCTTCGCACTTTGGACCGCCCTTTGGACAGGCGCCGCGCATCGGCTGACGCGTGATGGTGGGGCGCTCTTGGTGTTCATCGACTATCGCAATCTCGCTGCGATGATCGACGCGATCCAGGCCGGCGGTTGGTGTTTCGATGGCGTAGTGCCGTGGCTCAAGACTCGCGGTCGGCCGCGGGTTGGCTGGTTCCAGACGAGTCACTCGGAGTTCCTCGTGCTCGGCCGCAAAGGGCCGCAGGATCGCAGCCAGCGCAAATGCGGTCCGGCGTTCGTCCAGCACACCGCGCCGACGTCACGTGTACACCCAACGCAGAAGCCCGTTCAGGGAAGCCTGATTTGATGGGGTTTGGTGGTTGTCCTGAGTCACCATTTTTTGTCATCGGACAGAACGGGCGTGCTCAATCTCGCATCGGAACTAGTTTTGCCTCACCTTATGCTCTTCGAGCTGCCGTCGGTGTGCGAGCATTTTTGGGGCCAGTCCTTTCTCCGCTTGCTCTAAAGGCGTTGCTAATTCATCGGTGTGACGTTTCGGACCATCCGCGTCACGAAGTGGGTTGGGGCAGAGTTCGTCAGCACGCGGAGGAGTTGATCGTGTGTGAAGACTCGACTGCACATATCGTGTATCAAGGAGAAATTTCACCAGGCTCCTGGATGCGAGCACCAATCCCAGTACCAGCTGAAGTGATGCAAGGGAACGTTGAGGTAACCGCAACATTGTGCTTTGCAACTGATACGGACCCACAAGATCCGATTAACTATACACGCAGTGGTCTCGAAGTACGCTTTCGCCCGCATGATGGCAAAAAGAAAGCGGAGAAACAGAAAGAAGCCAATAGTAAGCCGTATTTCAATGCTGGCAGTTTGTACGCGTCTGAAAGTGAACTAAGGGCTGACGCCCACAAATGGGAAACCACCTTACATGCCAGAAAGGTAATGAGAGGCTCGTCGCTGAGCAATCCTAGCTTTGACATCCACTACAATGCCCGGGAAGGGGGCGGCCCTGCACGTACACCGCAGAATATTCCCTATGCCCTGATTGTATCGATCCACGCTCCACGGGTTAAGGACCTTTACGATCGAATCGTCCGGAGATACCGGACCGTTCTCGAATCGCTAAGGCCTGTTATTGAAATCCCAATTCGCCGTTAGCACTGCCAACGGAGGGACACCGGATCCTATTTAGCAGGATTCAACTCTTGTTCAGGGGTTAGGGTCATGACGGTGTCTCCGCCCCGGCCCACGCGTCGAGCCGCTTGGCGTAGGCCTTCACGATCTTCCTGGACGTCTCCAGGTCGGACCGGTCGATGTGATCTTCATAGTCATCGCAGACCACCTCCTTAAAGGCGGTCAGCTTGATCCGCGGCTGCGTGCTCGGTTCGTCGCCCGTGATGATCGTCAGCTCGCACGGGATCGTAATAACGGTTGGCATCATCGCCCTTTCAAGTTGCTCATTGGTAGGAACTAAAACCTTTCATCAGTTCGGCCTGCCGGTTGTGCATTGCCGAATCATTGCGAGGGGATGGCCGGGGCATCTTCGCCGCCAACGCCTCACGTACCGCTGCCGCGATCTCCGTCTCGCTGGCTCCCGCGAGCCCCCGGGACTTAACGACCTGCGACCGCACCATTTCCTCCCGCACGGTTTCGCTCGTCAGCGAAACTTTTCGGAGAGGAGACACTGTCTGCGGCCTTTCGGCCGATGGCGGCCGGCCTTTGCCGGTCACCCAGCGATGCAGGTAGCCGACGTGCACACGAGAATCCACCGCCGTAAGCTGCATGAATTCCGCGATCAGTCGTTCAACGTCCGCTGGGGCCAAGCCACGAGTCTTCGCTCGCTCGACCGCACCGGCAGCATCGCCCATCCCCAAACCATCAAGAGAACTAACCACCACGTCCCAAGGATCTGGATCGCCGCCGTAAGCTGCACGTCCGTTTGATCGCTCGCTGGTAGATGTAGTTAGGTTCTTTAAGGTTCTTTGGGTTCGTCGGACACTATGTCCGGGGTTCGTGTAGGAATGTCCGGGGTTCGTGTAGGAATGTCCGGGGTTCGTGTAGGAATGTCCGGGGTTCGATGCCGGCTTTCCTGCCTCGCGAGCGGCGATTTCACCCCAGTTGATCGCATAGCGTATTGGCTTACCTTTGGTGTCATCCCGGACGATCAGAAGCTGCAGAGACACCAGGCCATTACAAGCTCGCCGCACGGTTCGTTCGTGGCAGTTGAGCACCTTGGCGATTGTATTGGCTGATGCCCAGCATACGCCGCTGGTCCACTGATGATCGGCGATACGCATCAGGACCGACTTGAGCTTCGATGCACCGACGCGGACGGGGGACTTGCCTTCGGTGACCCACATGGGCGCGAACTGCAGCGACTCTAGCGATGCTCGCCGTCGAGCCTCATCGAAGTTGAACTCCTCTTGTCGCTGATCACTACGTCCTTTGATCCTCGCCATTGCTAATTCCTAAAACAAAAAACCTGGCGTGTTGGTCGAGACCACTTCTTGCGGCCGCGGTTGCGGTGCAGTCTGCTCCGGCAGGCTAAAGTCCTCGCGACCCCAGATCACCCGCGGCTTGTCCCTGCCAGGGACGATGACACTGAGACCGAACGGCAGGCCAGGCCTAATGTCTGTGATCGGAACAAACATGCTGATCGCAACCACGGTCCATGACGGCCGCGTCTGTTGGATCTCCAACGCCAGCTCAGTTGCTTCTTCAAGGTCCATCAGACGCCCTCCTTCCATAGCTCTGGCAGCGGCACGTCCGATCGCAGCGTGCATAGTTCTCGCAGCAGCGGCATCTGTGACTTCGCGTTCATCAGTGCCGCTCGTTTGCTGGGGCTGATGCCGGCAGCGAATGGGTTCTTATAAAAGGCGTCGAGCGATCCGCAGTCGTTTAGCACCTGGCGGGCGACCTCCGGACCGATGTTGCGGACGCCATCGATCTTGTCGCTGGGGTCACCGACCAGCATCTTGTACTCAACCCACTGAGCGGCCGTGACGCCGTATTTGGCCTTGAGCATGTCCTCGGTGATCCAGCCGCAGTCCAGCTTGCCAAACTTGCGGCTCACCGAGATGAGCTGTGACACTTCGCCGGCACGGATCAGCTGATGCAGATCCTTATCGCCGGAGTAGATGACGACGTTGTAGCCGGCCTCGCGAGCTTCGCGCGACAACGTGGCCAGCAGATCGTCGGCCTCATAACCGGGAGCGTCCATCGTGGCGATGTTCTGTCGCCGGCAAGCCTCCTTACAAGCCGCAATCGCATCATCGATGCCGTCCAACCGCTTGCGACCGGCCTTGTACCCGGGCAGCAGCTCGTGCCGGAACGTGGGCACGTCAGCATCCCAGACCGTGATCACGCAGGACGGTTCCCACTGTTTCTGCATCATCACGAGCCGCTTTTCGAGCGTCTCAGCGGCGCGCGTGATGCCAGCGCCGTAGGCATCGCGGTGTACGGCGTTGGTGCCATCGATGAGGAACCAAACCGGGGGGCGGCCGGGCTTCATTTCTTCTTCCGCCCCTTGCTCTTGGTCTGCAGGAGCGGGCTCAGATCGCCGGTGGCGAGGTAGTAGCCCAGCTCCTTGGGATCAGTCCCCATCACGATGCAACATTCGCGATCGATCAGCCTGAGCGTCTTGCGGAGCTGGTCGTTCGACAGGCCTTCCTTTCGTAGCTCGGAGTCCTGGAACTCCTCGCGGCACTCCGGAAACTGCACCAGCACGGCATCCCGCAGGCGGTCGTATTGCTGCATCCGGACCTTGAGTCCGTTGGCGTTCAGCTTTGCTGCCTTGCAAAAATTCGCAACCTGATCGGGTCGATCTTTGACCTCTTGGAGCAGCGTCACCAATGCGTGCCGCCGTGCTTTAGTCAGGTCCGGGAAGCCGGCGTGGATGGTCATGATGTTACCCCCGCTCGCTTGCTGGACTTCGGACGGCGGCGAACGGTTTCGACGGGGCGGAATCCCATCTCGATCGCCAGAACCCGTTTACGAGCTGCCGGTGACATCGCTTGCCATTCCTGTGGCGAGTGATGATTCATCGCCAGATAAAACGCTCGATCGCTCGGCATCTGCTGCACAGCCTTCTCGAACGAGGCCAGCCTGCGTTCGAGTCGCCGCCGCAACTTCTGCACAACCATCAGCCGATGGTCGGCAAGCTCCACCGCCTGCGTCTCGATCAGATCCTTATTCATTCCCATTCCTCCCAAGCATTAAGAAACCAACACCAAACCAAAGCCTTATGACGCTGCCGCTTGGGCACACCGTGCCCCAGATCGCACGTCATGAATGAACCTCAATACTCGCTCCGCATGCTCGATCTCGCGGCGCTTCTCCGCGATCGCGATCACGTACTCACAGCTCATATCCATGCAGTGCGACGGGTGGATCGCTTCGAGGTAGTTGAGCCGGCGGCGCAGCTCCACCAGCACGCCCTCCGTCAGCTCGGCCTGCGTCGTCAGCGCCCGAACCGTCTCGTGGCTGACGTGCAATTGAATCGTGACCATGCTGCCCACCCTCAAAACAAAAAGAGTTGTGTCGCGGCCTGCGACGGATCGGAAAGAAACGCTTCGGGGTGCTGCACGTCGCCCACGTGCTGCAGCAGGATTGCTTCGTTGCGGGTGTAGTGCTTGCTGTTGACGTCCGCGGCGGCATGCCCCAGGACCATCGCACCGACTTCACGGTCGCCCGCGGCGATCGTCCAACGGAAGTTGGCGGTCGGCCGAAAGTGCTTGCGGTGCACGTGCGATAATCCGGCCTGGTCGACGATCCGCTGCCACTGCTTACGGAACGGCCGCTGCTCGCAATCGGTCCACGCGAACAACCGGCCGCTGCGGAGCAACGCGTCGACGTGCACCCGGACGATGACCGGCATCGGGATCACAACCCGCTTGCCCGTCTTCTGCTGCACGTAATCGAACCAGCCGGGGCCATGCACCCGCAGGCTGTGCCGGATCGGTGACTTTGGCTCGAGCTGGAAGTTATCCGCGGTCAGCTTGGCCCCGTCGTTCACCCGGGGCCCCAGCATCGACAGAATCACGACGTACGTCCGCCACTGCAGCACGGCATCGCCGCTGGGCCACGTCGCCACCTCGCAGGCCTGGTAGATCCGGCCGATCTCTTCGTCGCTCAGGTCGACCGCCTCGCTGGTCGTGCGCTCGCCGGTGGCCAGGTCGGTGACCGGCGCCATCGCCGGCACGCTCTCCAGCACGTTCGCCCCGCGCGGGTTGCCGACATCGCGGCGGCCGAGCTTCCGCAGCACAGCGCGGATCTTCTTGGCATAGGTCTCGGTCGAGCTGACCGCCACGCCCGCCCCAGCCGGAATATCCGCCATAAGCCAACGGCCGAACTCGTTCAGCATCACATCGGTGATCTGGTAAACCTGGTCGACCGGGCAGTCCAGAGCCACCGTTTCCGGCGCCGGATTACAGATAGTAATCCGGCGCAACTCGCAAAACCGCTCCCAATGCCCGATCGCGGTTTCGTACTGGCCGATCGTCTTGGGCGATCGCTTGATCAGCGAAGGTTGCAGGAACCGCCCATAGGCTTCACGCATCGAGAAGCCGCAGGGCTGGAATTCTTCGGTCGGTTCGGGCGCCTGGTGCAGGCGGAGTGCGGCGGTCATGGTCTGAGCCAGGGGTGGATGGGAAGCGGGACAAACCAGTCCCATTTGCCAGAGCCCAGCAACAACAACCAGAGCAATGCTAGGCACCATGCTTGCCTCCCTGCTTCGATTCCCTGCGTAGTGGCATCCCCAGTGGCCACTGCCGATCGGCCTCGCTGGCTAGCTCCTCGCGGAGGATCGGCACCTCCTTGTTGGCATCAATGCCCACCTGCACCCGTCCACCGATGACGTTGGTGATCATGAACCGGATCTGATGCGGCGGCGTGCCTACCAGGATGGACTCGGAACGATTACGGCTGAGCACGAGCATGTTGATTCCTTCCGCGGATTGAGTGGGTGATCGCTAACCTTCGGACGGTTCGGGCGATGGTTCAGACGGCTGCCGCCGGAGCTCCTCAATGAACCTGATCCTGCACCTGCGCGGCCGTGCCTCAAACTCCTCACGATCCGCATCGCTCTCGAAGAGGACTACCAACTGGCCTTGGATAATCGACACGTGACGATCGCCGCACAGATCCTGCAGTGATCGCAGGGTGGCGGATTCAATTTCGTAGAAGCAGGAGAGTGCGGCCATTGCTTGATTCCTTGCAGGGCGGGTTGGACGGGCGGCGGCCGCCTGATCGTGGCGGCGATCAGGCGACCGCCAAGCCGGCAGCCACGAGCCGCCGGCCACAGTGGGACGGTTAGCGGCCGGCAGGTTGGCTAATGCGACGGCCTTCGCGGATCCGTGCAGCGTCGCGGATCTGCAGCGTCTCGATCTGATCCTGGATCTGCTCCAGGAAGCCGAGCCGCTGTTGATGGCTGAGCGTGGCCAGAGAGCCGGTGGCGTGATCGAGCGCGCGGGCGGCCTTGCCGATCGTGTTCGCGTCAGAGCGTGCCGGTCCGTACAGCTTGCAAGCGGCGACGAAGGCCTGGACCGCTGGCGAAAGAGTGCTGGACCGCCGAGACGGGGCCAAGCGATTGGCTGCAACGATCATCGTGACATCCTCCCGAGCAGCGAGAGGGCGGGCCAGCGCGGCCCAAGAAGTCCCCCTCGCTTAGTGCGTCAGGGGAGATTGTTTGGCAAACCAAACACCCCGTCAATACCGGGTGTTTGGAAAAACGAACATTTTCAGCGACTACGGAGTTCGGATTCGTTTAGCGATTTTGAGCCCACGCTCGACGGCTTTTCGGTACTTTTCAACGTCCAAGTCGATGGTTACTGGCTCGTGATGCAGCAATTTTGTAAGAGGCAGTTCGAAGGTTGCGTCAAAATCCACGTACTCCCCTATGTGCCGGTCCTTGTGGATTCGCGGGATCTCCACGCTCAGGCTGAGTGTGTGCTTTCCCCGCCCTTGTATCGATGCGCCGTAAACTCGGAGCACATCGACGATCTTGGTCCGCCCCTTCAAGTAGACGGCTAGGATCGTACCTTCGCCTTCGGCAAACGCGAGCCACCTATTCTCCTCGGCCACCAAATCGACACCGAACTGCTGGCACCTTTCCGCATGTGCAATTGCTGCCGACACGTCGCCGCGCGACATCTTCTTAGTCACAGCAACGCCTAAGCTCTTAGCGTGACTACACTGCCGACTCGACGGTGGTACAAAATTACGACGTGGGCGCAAGAAGCGAAACGGAATAAGCATCACCCAAAAGGCGACGCGCAGGAGCTTTCGCAGGAGGCTCACTCGTTGGGCAGGAATTCGATTCTGCGGTTGATCGCGTGAGCCACACGTGCAACGACCTCGAACTGTGGGGCGTGAGGATAGTTGCCGGAAAGCAATTGCGAAAGTTGTCCGCGACGCACGCCCGCACGCGCAGCAAGCGACGTGACCGACTCACCTGTTTGCTCAAGGTGGTCTGTAACCAAACCCATGAGTTGCTGTAGTTCGTCTTGAGAGACCGTAGTTGGCATTTCGATCATGCCTCCATGATAAATGGAGCGTTCAAGTTTGGAAGGGAATCGACCCGATGTCATTCATCGGCAGCCAGTTCCTTCTGGATGTGAGCGATACGTGTTTTGGCGCGGCTGCGCGTGCCGATGCGAGTCTTAGCAATGTCCTGTGACCGCTGGTCAAGACGTTCCATCGGCACGCTGACCTCTTTGCCATCGAGCCGGACCAGGCTAATGACGCCATCGGCGTAACCGATGACCGCGGCCTCAGTCGTGTGCTTGCCATCGGCGGAAACAAGCTTGTCAGGCTTCTGGTTGGACAGGGCGGCTTCGAGCTTCACCAGTTCCTCACGCATGGTGTTCCGTTTGGCTACGCCCTGGATCTGATCCCACGCCTGCTCGGCCTTGGCCCATTCGCTGTCGCTGATCGCCCGCAATACCCAGCCGGATCGTCCCGCGCCGAAGATGGTCGTGTACTGAGCGGTGTCGGTGACGTAGACCAGCCCGGGCACAATGCTGTTACCCGTCACAAGGCCGCGCGAGCTGACACCGGTCAGAAAGGCCGTGGTGCCATCGGCCAGCAGCAACTGAATGCCCAAGCTGGTGCCCACTGACTGCACCTCGGCACCTTCAAAGAGATAGCCAACGCCATCGACAGCGATGTCCTCAGCTCGCGACCGGAGGGAGTTCTCCGGGGTGCCTTTGCGGTCGCGGCAGGCAGCGACGGCTTTGATCAGTGAGGCTTCCGGCAGCGATGCATAGTCGATTTCTTCTGCGTCGAGCTCCGGCCGCGGCGGCGTGACAACTGCCGGCTCGGTGGCGGCATCTAGGGGCGTGCCTGACTCGGCTTCAGAGCTGGCTGCCACGCGTTCCGGATCAGGTTCAGCCGGCACACTCGGGGCAGGGAGCACTGGTGCAGGCGTACCGGGAGCGGAAGCGACATCCGGCGTCCCGCTTGGCAGGCTCGCCACAAGGCCACAAATAGCGATTAAAGCGATCAGCACAACTGTGCTGGCGATACCCAGCTTAAATAGGGCCTTCAACGCTCAAGGCTCCCGATAAATCAAATTGTGCAGGCTATCCTTGCCGAAGAACGAGGTACCCAATACCGGAGGTGGGACTTGAACCCACACAGCCTTGCGGCTACTGGATTTTGAATCCAGCGCGTCTGCCATTCCGCCACTCCGGCTCTTGTCGGCCTGATCACCAATCCCAACTGGGCCAACAGAGGAGAAATATCGTTTAGCGGCCGCCGCTTGTCCAGTCCCTTATCCCGAGAGCGTACAATCGTCGCAAACGCGTCCGATGGCGGGGCAAAATGGCGCGATCGTGCGTAAAAGAACAGCAGGCATTTGGGCCCAAAAACGGTGGAAAACCTGTTCCGCCGCTGTTGATTGTTGTCGACAAACTGGCACCGCCGCTGTCGATCGTTTGCCGCTGGTGTCGATAGTTGCCCTGTCTGTCGACCGTCGACCAACGGTCTGTCGTCAGGGAGTCGACGGTTTTTCTACCGCGAGTCGGCGTTCGTAACCCGTTTTAAGAACGGTGTTTGAGGTTTCCACGAGGCCGTCCATCAACACTTGGCGGCCAGCTATTCAGAAGAAGAAGAATTTAAAATTTAATCAAAGTTAGGGAGAGCCAAGACAGCAGTTCCAATCGGGCTCGCTGCTTCGCGGCAACGTGACTACCGCGATGCTCCGATGCGTGTCTAATGAGCTCATGAGTTCCAGTGACGTTCGATCGATCCAGTCGTTGCAGCGGCTCCGTACTGTCCTGGTCTCGCTGGGCGGCCAGTGGGACGAGGTGCTGCGGCAGATCCGTTTTACCTCCGGTCGGCTCCAGGAGCACTTTCACCACAACTGGCCAGCGTACTGGAACGATCAGACCGCCAAGGCCGAAGCGGCGCTGAGCGAGGCGCTTGATCACCTCTCGCGGCTGCGGTCTGGCGGCTCTGGCCAGTCGCACCCGGCTACCGAAGCTCAGCAGCGGGTCAACGCCGCCCACCGGCGGCTGGCCAGGTGCCGCGACATGCAGGCCCGCGCCAAGCGGATCGCAGTCACGGTCGACGAGGCCTGCCAGCGGCTGGCTGGGCCGACCGCCGACGTCACGCAGCACGCCGAGGCCAATCTGCCGCGCGCCGCCGCCGAACTGGCGACGCTGATCGAGCACCTCAGCCGGTATGCCGAAATCCAGCCGGCGATGCCACAGACCGAGGTACGTAATGATCCGATCGGTTCCGACAGTAGTGGCGGTAACAGCAACCCAGATCACCCCAGAGTGGACCGATGACGGCCAGGCTCGAACCGTTGACCGATGCGCAGGCGCGGCTGCGGAGCAGTTTTCAGACGTTGGCCGAGGTTTGGGCGGCGACGAAGGAGGATTGGCGCGACCAGCGGCGGGAGCGATTTGAGCGCGAGCACCTGGCACCGCTGGGGCCATCGCTCACGCGGCTCTCGGCAGCGCTGGACGAGCTCCGCGACGTGGTGATCAAGGCCGAACGAGAGCTGGCCGATGAGTTGCCCGAGTAAAGTTTGCAGGGCGGTTTGTATCGTGGGAGCAGCTCACCTTTGCTTGACGGGCGGCGGCATAACGAGCGGCATGCGGAGTGTGCCTGCTACCTGGATGCTCGTGTTGTGTCACAGCGTGGTTTTAGGGCCGCAGGGCCGGCACAAGCCTAGCTCTGTGCTGAACCTGTGTCGGCCCTGCGGGCCTGTAGATGGTTGTATGTCCCTGTTATCGGGCCCTCACGAGCCCGGCAGAGAATGTATCGGGCCTACGGCCCTGCGGAGCACCAAAATCGCCACGAGTTGCAGGCACTGACCCAAACGTCTAGCTCTGACAATGCTCTAACCGGCGATCCACTGCTGAAACACCGCTTCTAACTCCCGCGTCAAACCTGCGGGATCGGTTAGTGGGCCGCTGTGAAACCGCTGCAGAATCGTGGCTCGCAGTCCTCGCAGCACCGATAATTCTCGGAGCAACTGCACAGCGATCTCCGCGTATTCCTGCGGATCGCCTGCCACCAGTTCGTGCAGTCGCATTCGCATCATCATTGCCGAGGTGGCTCGCCGCGCATAATACTCGCCACAGCACGACAGAACCGGTGTGCCGACCGCCAGACATTCCAGCGACGTCATTGTGCCTTGATACGGAAAGGAGTCGAGCGCCAAGTCGACCGCGGCCATTGTCGTCAGGTGTTCCAGCAGCGACTCCGAACGCGTGCGGAACTCCAATCGGTCCGGCAGAACCCCACGTGCGGCAAACTCGCGGCGATAGCGGTCCTGCAATGCCGGCACCTGATACCGGTCACCATATTTGAGAAGCATGCGAGCTTCTGGAACTCGCCTGAGGATTTCGGCATAAGTGTTGATAGCCGTTGCCGAGACTTTGGCGACGTTGTTGAACAGACCGACGACGGGGCCTCCGCGGGACACAACTTGCACGTGCTCGGCGATCGGGTACGGTCGCCACGCCAGGTGTGCATGATCCAACCACACCAGTTGCTCGTTATAGAACTGTTCAGTCGTGCCGGGAGGATCGGCAAAGCGATCGGTCAGGTGGTAATCGATCGTTTGGATCGCTGAGGTATTGGGATAACCGAGATACGAAGCTTGAACTGGCGCAGCCCGCTTTGCAAGCACACGCAGCCGGTTGCCACCGCCGGTATAACCACCCAAGTCGATCAGGACGTCGATGCCATCGCCGCGGATTCGCTCCAACACCTGTTGATCCGGCCAGCCATGAGTGGTGATGAAGTGATCGACCGTCTGTTGTACTGCCGTGGTGTTTACATCTGTACGTTTACCGTCATGGTAGGCGTAGATTCGGAACCGCTCGTGGTCATGTGCCTGTAGAATCGGCAGTATGATTTTGCCGACCGGATGGGTATAAAAATCGCTCGACAGATACCCAATGCGAATCTGATCACCGGACGGAATCCGCCGTTTGACAAGTTCGTCTGGTTGATCGGTGAACCGTTGTGCCAAACGGAAATGCTCATTGGCAATCTCAGTTACGGAGACGCGATCGGAGTAATTGAGATACAGCAAGAAGTTTGCTGCCGAGCCGAGATTTCGCCGCTCCTGGTCCAGCAGATGCCGGCTATAGACCAGCGATTCTTCCACTTCGCCGATTCCCGCCAGCAGCAACGATAACTGGAACAGATTACCGAGGTGACCGGGTTCGTGCCGCAGCCACAGCCGCCGGAGCGGCAACGATTCGTACTTGCGGTCCGCCGCTTCCAAACAGTCACAGGCGAAGCTCAGCACCGCCGTGAGTTGCGGTGGCTGGGGCAGTTCAGGGCGTTTGATCAGGGCGAGCAATAGCTCCGCTGCATCACCCGCCTGGCCGATCCACCGCAGCGCTTCGGCCAATTGCATCGCCGCAGCGACGTCGCTGCCGTCTTCGTCGAATCGCTGCCGCGCCCGGACGAGTTTGTCGTCCCAATCGGTGAACCGGATCGGCGGTTTGTCGACTGGGCCAGTGTTTGGGGGGGCTGCTTGCTCGCCTGATCCCGTCCACCACTGGCGGCGCAGCGGCTCAGGAGTCGGGTAGCCGAGCAGGTCGAGTGTTGCTGTGAAGTCTGGATTTCCGCGGAGCGTCTTCCAAAACCCCGCTGCGAGCGGTCGCCGCGGCTGCGGCGCAATCGCTGGCTTGAGCGGTGCGAGCACGTCACCAGTGATCTGTGTGTACCGCAACCAGCTCTGTTGCCACGATGGTTCGTACCGCAGGGATAAGGCTTCGCAAATCTTCTCCAGCGTCGTCACGGGTGCAGCCAGAAAGTCCTCGAAGCGAAACCAGGGCATTGACTGGATCGCCTCGGCAAAGCGGCGGATGCCGCGCCACACCAACTGCTCGTCCCAGCAGTCGCTCAGCACCGTTAGTTCCTTTAAGCTCAGGTAGTGGTCCAGCGGGTGCCGGACGGTGGCGCAGCGGGCATCCGCAGTCCTGATTGCAGGAACGGGAAGTGCGATGGGGGCGATCGTGCCACCGGGGCCGGCAAGTCCCGTATGCGCCGCGATGAAATGACTCATCCGCTCCCAGCAGAACGCCAGCAGCGGTTTCTCAACGAACGGAAAGCCGATCCAGTCCAGGTGGGACCAGTCGCGGATGACGAGCGTCAGGCCCCGATCTTGAGCCCGGGCGGAAATCAATGACATCGCTCGTCCAACGGCCTCGAAGTCGCCATCCTGTAACTCCGTGATCTCCGACGGATTCACCAGTCCGTGCCACTCTGCCGCCTGCCGCAGCGGATTGAAACGCGAAACACCGAAGGGATTGATTTCGCTCAGCAGGCACACGCCGTTCATCGACGCCAGACAGCGCGAGATCAAGGTTCCTCCGGTGCGGGCCAGATGGAACAGAAACCGACAGGGTTGTTCGTCGCCAGCTTCCATCACTTCACCCTAGTTGTAAGTCACGGACGGATAACCGCAAACTTCCTGTCGGTGCAGGCGATAAACGTCTATTTTTCCCAGGACCTCTTGAAAGGATCCACCAATGGAGGTTTGGCGCCCAGCGGATTTGACCACCGAGCGTTGTCTTGCCGTGCCGCATCAGCATCTTCGCCCAGGTCGATCAGTCGCTGCAGAAGTCGTTGGTGACTTGCCTGCTTCTCTGGCGAATGGTGCTTCAGTCGATTCTCCCTAGCCGTTACCGCATGGATTAGCTTTCGCTGCGTGCCCTTCTGAACCGCCGTATGGTCGCAGCCGAGATCGAGCAGTAGCATCGCCACGTCGTACTGTTGGAATGCTCCGATGGCTGTGATGGTCGGTGGCCATCCCGCAGAATCGAGCGCATTGACGTCGGCTCCGCATTCAATCAGTTTTCGGACCCGCTGATGAACATCGCCGGCGCCAAAGAAAATTGCCTGATGGAGAAGCGGATCGCCGCGCTCGTTGCTGATGTTAGGGTCGCCGCCATACTGCATGACGAGGTCAAAATGCTTTGGGAAAAAGCTTTTTGCCGATTTGCTGGTGACAGATTCTCCCGGACGAAAAGCAGCTCGAACACCGAGATTGCCTGTCAGTTTCACATTGGGATCCGCACCGGCGGCAAGCAATAGCTCCAAACGCTCTGGCTTGTTGTCGGGGTAGGCCCACAATAGCGGCGTAACATTGTCCTTACCCCTGGCATTGACATCAACGCCTTCGTCCAATATCCGCTTCATTGCAGCAAGATCGTTTTGCTCGATCGCTACGCAGAGCTCGATTAGCTTCGGATCCGAGAAAAACAGATCTGGTCGGAGATTAAACTTTTGATGAAACGTTTTGCTTTGAGACATGCCTTTTATTGCCGAGAACGGATCGCTGCACCCTGGCGCCATGACTGTTGAAAGCATTGCGATCGACAATATCACTGTGGGTGCGTTAAAATGTGTATCCATAGACATCCCATCCCGTTTGTTCGTTCACAAGGAGTCCGTATAAATAGTAGTGCGTCGTGTGAGCGAGGCCCATTTTGTAGCCCAAGTAGCCTAATGATGCGAATGTGGCCATCCAGCCGGTCCCTGATGCGAGCTTGACTGTAAGAAACGTGGCGCCAATGGCTATCTCTAAGTCGATAGGTCCATCCATTTCGATCCGTAGCCCAATGGCATTTTGAAGAGGCGTTTTGTCTTGGACGAAGCTTAGGAGGTCGAAGTCGAGGTAGTGAGCGTTGATGAGACGCTCGGCATTTTGGTAGCGGCTAAGTGAGCCACGGTAGCGTTCGACTCCCGTTGCATCGAGAAGAGTTTTGGATAATAGCCCAGCTGCGTTAAATGTAACTGCGGGGATGTCGCCGACTACGGAAGCAGCGCTTGCAAGTCCGCCACCCAGCGAGTGGCCAGTTGTAATTAGCCGTGAACTTAATCTCGGTAATTCAGATAGTCGGGATCCGATGTGCATTGCTGCCTCGTATTGGTCAGTCGGTTCTCCTAGACCCTGCCATACGTCAATTAGTACATCATGAACGTCATCTGTTCCCGCGAATGAGAGAATGTAGCTGTTGGAGGTGTGGTCGTGGTACAAGGCGTTCTTGAATCCTGGGATGCTTGCGGGGGTGCCAATAAGTTCAATGATTTCTTCTGGAACTCCTAATTCGCGTAGATCGTCATCGCTAAGAGCTTTGAGACCGAACTGAGGTCTGTCGGCCAGTGCCCCCTCCTGGTATACTCCTTCCGATGCCATTGCATTGCGGATCGTTTGGCTGGCGACTAGGTTCGGGTAGAAGGTGTCAGGATTTGCAATGAGGTACTGGACAGTGTCCGTTAGGCTGGTGTTGTTGAGGCCGATGACGGTGGCGGATAAGAGGTCGGTAGGTTTCCCCATCGTATCCACTCCTTTCTTTGTGGCACGTGTTTCACTAGCTTGGAATCCTTCGAGAAATAGGGTGATACCTCCCGAAGCGGGGTCGTAGTTGAGCTGCGCGAGTGTGTAATCCTCGCCGGTAAAGAGTCGATTTCCTCCCGCGTCAACTGATCTGTTGATTCGGTTTGGATTGGCGCGGTGAGTATTCCAAAGGTGCAGGATGCCTGATTTGCCTACAGGGATGAAATCAAGTCGCACCCGTATTTGTGGGTCCTGGGGGTCGAGTCCGCGGTTTATCCGGAGGCGAGCAGGAGTAAAGTGTGTGGCGTTAGGGTAAACAAGCTTGCCGATGCCATATTCGCTGGATTCAAGATACTCTTCCCAGTCGCTGTTGTCCGGGAAGTTGAAGCCGTTGTTGTTGTCGCTGTCGATGTCTAGATCGAGGCCCCAGACGGTGACACGAATGTTGGCCAGTGGTGTTGTTCGCGGTACTTCAACGGACTCGGGGGAAGCCGTGTCAGTCCAAGAAAGCGAAATCGCTGTCGTGTGGATGGTCACACCTTCAACCCAGACGGTTGCTTGTCCTGTATAAGGAATTCCTGCTGGTAGATCGCCGTCGGTAGGTCCTGCCCAACTGGTCGAGGACAGGATGAGGTTGCGTTTCTCAGCAGAGTCCCAAACGCGAATCGTGTTGGTATCGTATTGAAATCCGTAGTTTCCCACGGCTGCGGCAGGGACCAGAGCCGTCATTGCACTCAGCGATAGTTCCAGGATATCGTCCTCATTCGCAACGTCGCGTTCCTGCTGATCAGGGATTGTGTTGTCATTGTCGTCGTCGTTGTTCAGTCGGACGTCGAGTGCGGCGAAATGGAAGGCAGCTTCGCCGGTATCGTCGTCTCGAAGCACAATAGTTACGGGGCGCAGATTGCGTTCGTTGCCCGTCAGCGGCCTTTCCACGCGGAAGCTTCTGGTGAAGCTGTTTTGTTGATTTGGTAAAGCGGGGTCGATGGTTGCTGAGCTGATACGCCCGTCGCCCCAGTGGATATCCAATTGATGCACGTCAAGCCGTCCGGGATCGGCGAACTCGGCGGTGACCACCGCGACGGGGACACCTTGGGCGTTGGTTTCAAAAGTTAGTGCAGGTGCACGCACGAACCAGGGTGCGACATTGAGCACGGTCGCCGAGGTGGTGGCGGTTTGATCGGCAAGTGAGGCGCGGACATTGATCGGATCGCTGGCAGTGCCGTTGCCGGGTGATGGACCGTCGTCGCGAACGGCGAAGGTGACTTCAAAGGCTTCCATTCCATGCCAGACGGTAATTCGGATCGTTTCTTCCTGGTCGTTGAATTGTCCGTCAAAATCTAGATCGGCCTGAACGATCAAATGAGGCTGGGGCTGATAAGGATCGGCCAGCCAAGGAACGGAGATCCGCGCAGCAACTTGTAACCGCTGACCTTCATGGACGGGTCCGACTTCGGTAGCTGCAGAGTACGCGAAAGTACCTGCCCGGAGGTCGGAAAGCGAGTAGACGCCTGGTTCGGTCCCATCAGAAGAACGCCCACCGCTGTAGCCTGCGGTGCCGGATGAGTATCCTGAGGATGCCCAGGAAGAAGAGCCATAGGAACCTGCGGTACTGCCGGAGTATCCGCCTGAGGTGCCTCCCATCGTGTCGCCGCCCGTCTGGCCGCTGCTCCCTTGCCAGGGATCAGGCCCGCTGCTGCCGCTCCAGGTGGTTCCCGATTGGCTATTTGCCGAGCCGGAACTGGCGCCATAGGAACCGGTCGTCGTTGAGTAGCCTCCACTGCCAGATGACGCTCCAGGTTGTGAGGGCCAATAACCGCCGGTCGTTCCACCATCGCTTCCCGACCAACTTCCACTGCTCATCCCCGAAGAGCTGCCGGAACTATACCCTGATGAGCTGCCGGCGCTATATCCATCAGTCGACCCATAGGTATAGCCACTGGAATAACCTTCTGTGCCCGAACCGCTGCTGTAATCCGAACTGGCTCCACTGCTGATGCCGGGCGAGCTGCCGCCGCCACAGTTCATGTTGTCCAAGTCTGATTGTGCTTCAATGATGGAGGCATAGACAGCATTGATTTGTCCTTGCAACCAGGCGCTAGTGGTCGGGTCATTGGTGGCGGCCTGCTCATCGAGCAGCGACTGCAGTTGGCCCTGCAGCAAGGCGATCAGGATCTCAATCGCGGCACAGGTGCTGTCCAGCTCGGTTCCGCTGCCGCTGATGCCATAAGCCAATGGATCGGCGGCAAAACCGGATTGCAGCATCGCCAATGGACCGTAGTCAGAGGAGTTTCCCCACAGACTAGCGGCAGGCGAGTCCGCGTCGGAAAAGCCTTCATTCAGGTGATGGTGCAGGGGCGCGGCTGGAGGTGCGGCATCCGCTAAGTTCAGTCCATAGGGGACACAGAAGTCATTCTCATTGAAGCCTAGCGGCTGAGCGACCTGACCAGGAATCGTGGCACCCGCGGTGTACTGCAACGCAGCAGGTCCTGGATCGGCAGCTAACAGGTTGCGCGCCATCAAATGTTCAAGCTGCAGTGGGCGCGGCTTAGGACGAGTACTGGGCGGCTCCGCCGCCGGTACCAGTCCTTGTAGCGACAGTGTGACCCGCTTCCAGACCTGCATGCTTGGCGACATCACGAATCTCCCGAAGAGGTAACGGCATCCGCATCCCCGGCTTCCTCGCATCCCGTCGGCCACTGCACAATCCTGTGTTTCTGTGCAAGGTAACCGTGGTCCCTCCGTCAGAGGGATCGCTCAATCGACCGTTATCATCCGGTTAAAATCCGTTGTCAAACTTTTTTTACAAAAAAGTCTAAAAAAACGGCGATGTTGTCTGACCACCTTTTCCCCGTTCTGGCGGCGGTTCGAAAGTTCAGGTGCGGCGGCGGGTGGCCCAGGCGGGGAGCTTCGGCTGCAGGGCGGTGAAGTACTGGTCATACAACTGCACCTCATAATGTGTGATCGTGGTGCCACGGAGTTTCCGCAGTAGGCTCGAGATGCTTTGGTCGTGGCGGTGCTCGCGGAACTCGCCGTGGTTGGGGAGCACCGATGGCGAATCGTCGGAGTAGCGGTAGCCATCGGCGACCGCGACGGCTTGCCAGTGCTGCACCAACTCGATGTTATCCGCTGTTTTGCCGAGAATTAGGAAGCCGGATGTGAGCTGGCTGGAGTGCATCACTGAAGGTGAACTGGCGACGCCTAGATGCTGCGCCAGGTCGGCTTTGGTCCACAGCGACTCGGTATGGACCGTCTGAAACGATAACATCCGGTACGGGCTGTCGAGTGCAATGTCGAGGTACTCGAGCAGCCGCGCTCGACCGCCGCGGTTGAGCGTGAAACCGACGTCCAGATAGACGACTAGGTCATCGGCCGCAGACTGTTGTAAGACCGTGGCAATGATTCGCGGTTTCCAGATCCAGTAGCCAAACCCGCGAGCATGAGCGCGAAGGAAGTCGCCATGCTGCTGGAGAAAGTTGGCTGGCAATTGCAGTCCTTCAAAGACCTGGACGTTGTCAAACACGTCCATCTCCCGGGCTTCCTGCAAGAAACCCGCGCGCCGAGCGGTAAATGCGCCGTCGGCGAAGCTGACCAAATGGATGCGGGCAGAGTGATGCATTGAGCCGACCTCAAAGTTTTGGTTCTTCCGCGAATTGAGTGGCTGCTCGCGGCGCCAGCGGTCAGGTTTTTTGAGGGATCGCTGCGATGTCCGAAGTCAAGTCTGTTATCCCGCCAGTCCCAGGTGAAGCGGAAGCGGGCTCTGCAGAGGTGCAACTCGCCGAGGAATAGCCCGGTTTGCGATGCGCCGAAGGTGCTCGCGGCCCGTCGCCGATCCGAGTCGGCGGCGGACTGTTTCCTCGGTCGCCCACATGTTCCGGACGACTTCGGACATCGCAGCACTGCCTTCAAAACCTCGTTCTCTGAAGTCATGCCACTAAGCACCCGGACACAAGTTTGTTCCATGAAGCGGTTTCGCACATACGGCAGGTATCGTGCTGAGCGGTATCACTTATGACAAATTACTTGTGCCCGGCCACTTAAAATCCCCGAAGAACCTATTTTTCGTGGAAATTCGGAAGTGATGCAGGTCGTTGATGTGGTGTGTGCTGCGCATTTGTCGGCCCACGATTTGGGCATCTTTTCGTGACGCAAGAGTTGGATTTCTGCCAACAGCCGCAGTGATGTCGCACGGATCACGTCTTCAGCAGCGCAGCGGCTTTGGGAATAGCGTTCTACAAAATCCCGCTCATGCCGTTGCATCGCCTTAAAATCTGCTTTCAGGCGGTCGAGTTCAGCGTGATGAGTGGAGCCGGCATCATCAACAGTGCTGCTGGCCAGCAGTGCGTGGCGACAGGAACGCTGGGCTCGATTCAGTAGGCAGATACTTGCTTTCAGGACGAGCTTGCCCGAAAGCGCTGCAAGGATTGCTACGGCGATGAACATCAGGATCACCTGTAGGAACGGTCAAACGGCCGCGATCGGAGCGGTGGAGGGAAGCAACAACGCCGCAAAGAACTCCTGGCTAATTGTATGATCAGTAGCAGCCTTGGTGTGCGAGAGCGGAAGAGAAGATGTGTCGCCCTGCGGGCTGAGCGGCAGGTGAAGCATGGCTGCTTCCGTGCTTCGGGCTTCAGTCACCTGCTACCCGTCGCCTGCCATCCCTTACCCGTTGTCCCTGCTTCGATCGGCGGAGCGATCGACGACTCTGGCCGTCCACCGTGCACCGGCGACCGGCGACCCGCCCCATTCCTGCCCTTGTTAAACAATTCTGGACGATTCTTTCGGTCAAATCCGTTGCCGCTGTGCGACTCATTGCTCGTGAGAACCGGACGCTAACGCGTGCCGGCTGATCGAATTTTGCCGAATCTCATGTGCTGTGCTGCTTCCTGCTGCCGGTTTCGCTTCGATCGGCGGAGCGATCGACGACTCTGGCCGTCTTCTGGCCACCGGCGACCTGCAACCTGTAACCGGCGACCTGCAACCTGCCCCATTCCTGCCCTTCCTTGTTAAGCAACTCTGGATGATTCTTTCGGTCAAATCCGTTGCCGCTGTGCGGCTCATTGCTCGTGGGAACCGGACGCTAACGCGTGCCGGCTGATCGAATTTTGCCGAATCTCATGTCCTGTGCTGCTTCCTGCTGCCGGTTTCGCTTCGATCGGCGGAGCGATCGACGACTCTGGCCGACCTCCGTCCTCCGGCGACCGGCGACCCGCCCCATTCCTGCCCTTCACTTGTTAAGCAACTCTGGACGATTCTTTCGGTCAAATCCGTTGCCGCTGTGCGACTCATTGCTCGTGGAAACCGGACGCTAACGCGTGCCGGCTGATGGAATTTTGCCGAATCTCATGTCCTGTGCTGCTTCCTGCTGCCGGTTTCGCTTCGATCGGCGGAGCGATCGACGACTCTGGCCGTCCTCCGGCGACCGGCAACCCGCCCCATTCCTTGTTACCGCAGCGGTTGCGGTTCACGATTCACGGATTTTTCTTCTCTTGCCGCCCGGTGCTGGCTCTTGGTAAGAAGCCCGGCAGTGGGAGCTGGTCTGCGGCTGCCGAACCGTTTGTCATACGTCCGATTGTGCCTTCGCGGGAGCTTGCAAACGCCATGGACGGCCTCTTGAAAACCCTCTCAGCGCGATTTCTTTTCGCCGCACTGCTGATTCCCTGGCTCGCTGTTCCGCTGGCGGCGAGCGAGGCGCAGTGGATCTGGGCCACGGCGGCGGAAAACGGCTCGATCCCCGAAGGCGAGAGTTGCTACTTCCGCAAGGTGATCAACCTCCGCGTGGAAGCGATCGGCCAAATCGAAATCGCGGCCGATGATAGCTACGAATTGTTCGTCAACGGCAATCCGGTCGGCTCTGGCAAATCGAGCCGCGGCCTCGACGAGTACAACATTACCGAACACCTGGTCGTCGGCCGGAACTTGGTCGCCGTGCGTGCGCGCAACACCTCGGGCAATACGGCGGCGATCGCCGCGCGGGTCAGCGTGCGGCCCAAAGCTGGCGGTCAATATTACACGTTCAGCAGCGACGCCTCCTGGAAAACGACCACCAAGCAAGAGCCGACTTGGCAAAGCGTGCTGTTCAACGACAACCTCTGGGGACCCGCTAAATCGTTCGGCGTGCTCGGCGAGACCGCTCCTTGGGACCGGCAACCGGATGTCTCGATCGAAGAAGCCGCCGATCAATCCGAACGGTTTCAGGTTCAAAAGAATTTCAGCGTTCAGCGGGTGTTTGGTGATGAGACCGTCGGCGCCGTGATCGCGATGACGTTTAATGAGTTTGGACACATCATCGCATCGCAGGAAAACGGACCGCTGCTGCTATTGCACGACCGTGATGGTGACGGAGTGCCTGAGAGCAGCCGCGTCTATTGCGATCAAGTCAAATCATGCCAAGGCATTCTGGCGCTCAATGGCGAAGTGTTCGTGACCGGCATCGGGCCGGAGGGCATGGGGCTGTACCGCTTGAGCGACGCAGATCGCAACGGTTCGCTCGAAGCGGTTAAAAAGATTGTCAGCTTCAAAGGCCAGCCCGGTGAACATGGCCCACACGGCATCACGCTCGGTTCCGATGGCATGATCTATGTCGTCGTCGGCAACCATACGCAGGCGGTCGGAAAGGCCGGCCCGGGCGAAACGCTGGTCGATTCTTATGAAGGCGACTTGGTGCCACGTTATGAGGATCCGGGTGGACATGCACGCGGCATCAAGGCCCCGGGAGGCACCATCATCCGTACCACGATCGATGGTTCGATCGTCGAAAAGGTCGCTGGAGGCTTGCGCAATGCTTATGACCTCGTCACCCATCCTGATGGCGGGCTGTTTTTCCATGACAGCGACATGGAATCCGATATTAACACCGCTTGGTATCGGCCGACGGGCTTGTATGACATTACAGAGGCGGGTGAGTATGGTTGGCGGAGCGGCTGGGCCCAGTGGCCAGAATATTATCCTGACCGCTTGCCCATGATCTTAGATACCGGCCGCGGCAGCCCGACCGGAGCGGTTTGCTATGAGCATTTTCGCTTTCCTGTCCGTTATCACAATGCGATTTTCTTAGGTGACTGGTCCGAAGGTCGCATCCTAGCGGTGCGATTGAAGCCCAGCGGTGCGGGATACGTGGCTGACAGTGAAGTGTTTGTCAAAGGCCAGCCGCTGAATGTGACGGACCTTGATGTTTCGCCCGATGGGTCGCTGTACTTCAGCACGGGCGGTCGCGGCACCGGCGGCGGCATCTACCGAGTCGTCTATAACGGCCAGACACCGGAGCGGATGAGCAACCTCGGCACTGGAGTCGCCAAAGCGATCCGCCAACCGCAGGTTTCTTCAGCTTGGGGCCGTCAAGAGATCGCGGCGATTAAGAAGGAACTCGGCAGCCAGTGGGCGGAACTCGTCGCCGGCGTGGCTTATAGCAACGACAACCCGTCGCACTACCGCACGCGTGCCCTGGACCTGATGCAGCTCTTTGGGCCCGTTCCGAGCGAAGATCTGCTGATCGAGTTGGCCGGTACACCGTCCGAAGCGGTGCGTGCTAAGGCCGTTTCGATTATGGGGCTGCATCCCGGAACGCGCAGCCGCCAACAGCTTGAGCAAATGCTCACCGACAGCAGCCCGCGGGTTCGCCGAGCTGCTTGCGAAGCGATCTTGCGCAGCGCCCAGTGGCCCGAGTCGCCTGCACCGTTGGTCACGATGCTGGGCGAACACGACCGCACGCTGGCGTTCGTGGCCCGCCGGGTGCTGGAGCGAATGCCGACGGCGCAGTGGAAAGAGGCGGCGCTGAGCAGCGACAATCCGCGGGCTCGCATCCTCGGGGCGCTGGCGCTGGTCAACGCTGATCACAGCGAGGAAGCTGCGGTTGAAGCGCTGGCGACCTGCAGTGAACTGATGACCGGGTTCCTCAGCGATGCGGAGTTCGTCGACGCGTTGCGTGTCTGCCAAGTCGCGCTGCACCGCAGCAAAATCAATCCCGCCAAAATCACCACGCTCCGCGATCAAGTCGCCGAGGAGTTTCCCGCTGGTGACACGCGGATGAACCACGAGCTGATTCGATTGGCCGCGTACCTCGACGCTGACGGCGTGGCTGAGCGGGCGCTGAAGTTTCTCAGCAGCGATGCGCCGCGTGCCGACCGAACGTTGGTCGCGATGTACATGCAGTTCCTGTCGCACGAATGGACGGCGGCGCAGCGATTTGAGTTGCTCAAATATTATGAGGATGCCGCGCGCGAATCGGATAGCGGTTCGTTGGCGCTGTACCTGATGGCTGTGACCCGCGACTTTGCCGCGACCTTCACCGCGGATGATGCGGTGGCGATCCTGGAGCAGGGGATCCATTGGCCCAACGCGGCGCTGGCCGGGATTTACCGCCTGCCGCGTCCAGTCCCGCCGGAAACCGCCGCGACGCTGCGGCAACTCGACCGGCGGATCGTTGCTGACGGGCTCAGCGGCGATGTTTACAAACGATTGCGAACCGGCATCGTGGCGATGCTCTCGTCCGCTGGCGATGAACCATCGCACGAGTACCTGCGTCAACTGTGGCGCAACGATCCCGAGCGTCGCCAATTGATCGCGATGGGGCTGGCTCAAGTACCCGATGGAGAAAACTGGGACTACCTCGTCCGCAGCCTCAACGTGCTCGAAGGCGAAGCGGCGATGGAAGTCATCCGCCAGCTCAAGACCGTGCGTGTTGCGACCGACGATCCCGGAGCGCTGCGGCAATTGATCCTGATCGGCTTGCGGGCCGAGCAAGAGGGCCGCAAGATCGAGCCCGTCGAGCAATTGCTCTCGCACTGGACCGGGATGCAACGGCCGGAATCGAAATCACCGACGATGAGCCTGTGGCAGGACTGGTACGCGCGCACTTATCCTGACCGGCCGACGGCGGAACTGCCCAGCGGTGAAGAGTCGAAGTGGGATCTCGATGAACTGGTTCGCTACATCGAATCAGACAGCGGACGGGCGGGCGACGCGGAGCGCGGTCGCTCAATCTATGCGAAGGCACAGTGTGCCGCGTGTCACCGCTTCGGTGGCCAGGGTGATTCGGTTGGTCCTGAATTGACGTCGCTGGCCCGGCGATTCACGCGCCGCGAGGTGCTCGAATCGATCCTGTATCCGGCGCATGTGATCAGCGATCAATACATGAGCAAGAAGGTGTTGACGCTGGACGGCAAGGTCTTCGTCGGTTTGGTCAGCGAAGATGGTCAAGGGTCGATCGCCGTGCGCGATTCGCGCAATCAGATCACACGGATCAACGAAGCGGATGTTGATCAGATTCTGCCCAACAACAGCAGCATCATGCCGGCAGGCTTGCTTGACGAGCTGTCGCTGGGCGAGATCAGCGACCTGCTGGCCTACATGGGCGTGTTGCCTCCGGTGGAAATCGCTCGGCGCGATGTCGGTTCCGTTAATCCATGAGCGTCTGGGCCGACCTAGCTATGTCGAACTTGCACCGCAGCCTTTGCCGCTCAGCTTTGCTCCTGCTGGTCGTGACCAGCGGTTGTGCGAGCTGGCACACGTCGGAGGAAAAGCAGCTCAGCCGAGCGCTGCCGGCACCACGGCGGCATCCGGGCGGAGCGGCTTTGGAGGTGGCGTTTGTCTCAATTCAGCCGCCCAGGCCGGCGGTTGAGGGTGGTCGATCGCTCCGCGATCGCACTGAAGAGGCGGAAGCTCCGACCGGCGGAGCGGTCGGCGACATAGATCGAACTGAAGAGGCGGAAGCTCCGACCGGCGAAGGTGGTCGATCGCTCCGCGATCGAACTGAGACAGGAGCTCCGACCGGCGGAGCGGTCGGCGACATAAAACGAACTGAGGAGGCGGCAACTTCGACCGGCCAAGGTGGTCGATCGCTCCGCGATCGAACTGAGACAGGAGCTCCGACCGGCGGAGCGGTCGGCGACATAAATCGAACTGAAGAGGCGGAAGCTCCGAGCGGCGAAGGTGGTCGATCGCTCCGCGATCGAACTGAGACGGAGGCTCCGACCGACGGAGCGGTCGGCGACACTGTGGTCGGCGACACTGCGGTCGGCGACACTGTGGTCGGCGACACTGTGGTCGGCGACGTATCGGCCGCGCGGGTCCACGAGGACATTTGGCAGCGGATCGATGAAACCGTGGTTGCCCCGGAAGTTCGTCAGGCGCTTCGCCGCAACGGGCTGCGGCTCGGCAAGGTGCAGGGCGTCGCTGATTTCAACGAGCGGCTCAGCCGGATTCGCCGCAATCCCGGCCCTACAGCCAGCGTACTGGAAATTGCGGAAGTCGATTCCGACTTATCGCATCAAGCACGGCTGATCACCTGCCGGATCGGCAAACGCTATGAACTTCCCGTGCGCCAGCCGAGCGCCGGAGAACAGGCGGTGTTGGTAACGCTCGGCGGCAAAACCGTCGGAAAAACGCTTTCGCAAGCCCAACCGCTGTTTGCCTTGCGGGCCACAGCTGCGGATGTCAATTCGATCCGGCTGTCGCTGCGGCCGGAAATCCAGCACGGTGCAGCGCGGCAAACCTGGGTCGGCAGCGACGCGGCGCTGCGGATCGACAACCGCCGGGCTTCCTGGAGTTTCGAGGAACTGGTGGCGGAAGTCCCGCTGGAAAAAGGCGGAATCCTTGTCGCCGGTTGCACTTATCCGGCGTTCGGGCTCGGCCAGCAGATGTTCACCGGGACGACCGCCGAGGGCGATGACGACCAAGTGTTGATGGTCATCCGCGTGGCCGACCTGCCCGAGCTGATCGACCACTGATAGGATGCAGCGATTCTGCTTCGCTGACTCTCTTCATGTTTTCCGCTGATGCATGTGCTTGTAACCGGCTGCGGTGGGTTTCTCGGCCGCTGGATCGTGACGCAACTGCTTGCCCGCGGCGACCGTGTCCGCGGTTTGGCCCGCGGTGATTATCCCCAGTTGCAACAAGCTGGCGTGGAGCTGATTCGTGGCGATATTACCCATGCCGAGAGCGTCATCAGTGCCTGCCGCGGTGTCGATGCGGTGATTCACTGCGCGGCCGTGGCCGGAGTTTGGGGACCGTGGTCGCATTACTACGACATCAACACTCGCGGGACGCAGCATGTGATCGACGGCTGTCGGGCTGCAGGCGTGCCCATCCTGGTCCACTGCAGCAGCCCGAGCGTCACGTTTGACGGCGGCGACCAGTCGGGCATCGACGAGTCGGCACCGTATCCGACGAAGCACCTGTGTCATTACTCGCATACCAAGGCACTGGCTGAGCAAGCGGTGCTGGCGGCGCACCGCGAAGGTGTGCTGCACACCGCGGCGCTGCGGCCGCATTTGATCTGGGGCGCCGATGACCCGCACCTGTTTCCGCGGCTGATCGACCGAGCGCGGCGCGGACGTTTGGCGATCGTCGGCAGCGGCGAAAACGTGATCGACACGGTGCACGTGGAGAACGCCGCAGCGGCCCACTTAAACGCTCTGGATCACCTGCAGCAGGCCTCGCCGCCCGGAGGTGGCCGAGCGTTCTTCATCACTCAGGACCAACCGGTCCGCTGTTGGGATTGGATTGCCCGGGTGCTGCAGCTCGCCGGGGTGCAGCCACCGCGGCGGCAGGTCAGCCTGGCAACTGCCTGGCGGATCGGAGCGACGTTGGAAACGGTTTACCGCGTTGCCCGGATCCGCAGCGAACCGCCGATGACGCGGTTTGTCGCTGCACAGCTCGCACGCGATCACTACTTCGACATCACCGCCGCCAAAACCGTGCTCGGCTACCGTCCGTCGATCAGCATTGATGCAGGTCTGGAACAGATCGCTGCGGCTTGGCGTGGAAAGGCACAGCGTTAGCACCTATTCCCATGCCTCCAGGTTCGCCGCTGAATCCTTGAAGCGGAACCGGTCTTTATGCCGCAGGCATTGCAGCCATTAGCCCCGGGTCGCGCAGCGCACCCGGGGAAAAGAGCCCAAGCCAAAGACCATCGCCCCCGAAGGGGTCGCAGCAGGCTGCGACCTCTCCGAGGGGTTATAAATCATTCTGTCGTTCGCTTTCCGGCGGTGTTCGCTGCGCTCGACCGCCGGCTAATGGCTTGTATCCCTGCGGGATGAGGTGTCATACCAGAAGATTCTTACGCGACTGCTTCGCTAACTCTAAACCGTGCTGCCACACCCGTTCAGACTCCTGGTGGTTGAACCCAAGAAGGCTTTGTGCTGAGATGCGGGGGCCGTTTGCTCGACCGATACAAGCCTTCTTCCACGGGATTCCTAGCCGTGCCGTTATCGATCGCCGCTCCGAATCGCACGCTCGCAGCGGGCCGGCAGGCGCTCGAACGCCTGCGGCAGGAGCTGCTGGGACTGCGTGAGCCCGGCGGGTACTGGTGCGGCGAGCTGGCGGCGTCGGCGCTGAGCACCGCCACGGCCATCAGCGCCCTATCGGCTGTGGTGCATTCGGGGGCCGGGACGTCGAGTGAACTGCGAGCGCTGATTCGCCGCGGGATCGCGTATCTTGATTCACAGCAAAACGCCGACGGCGGCTACGGCGACACCGACCGCAGCCACAGCAACATCGCCACGTCGTATCTCGTGCTGGCAGCGCGAACGCTGGCCGCCAACTTGCCGCCGGAAATGCAGGCACCCGATGCGGCTCCGACACGGACCGACGCGCAGACCGAGCTCGACGCGCTGCGGGCCTACATCGCCCGCGCTGGCGAGCTGCAGGGACTCCGAGAACGCTACGGCAGCGACAAAACGTTCGTCGTGCCGATCATGACGAACCTGGCGATCGCCGGGCTGGTTCCCTGGGCCGATGTGCCGCGGTTGCCGTTTGAAGCGGCCGTTTTTCCCGGCTCGATGTACCGCTTCCTGCAGATGCCGGTGGTCAGCTATGCGATTCCGGCGCTGGTCGCGATCGGGCAGGTGCATCACTTTCTCGGGCCGCGGCCGCTGTGGCCGATCCACGCGATGCGGTCGGCCGCCGTTGCCCCGACGATGCGGGTGCTGCAGCGGATGCAGCCTGACAGCGGCGGGTACCTTGAAGCGACACCGCTGACCGCGTTCGTGTTGATGAGCTTGGCGGCCAGCGGACGCGGTGATCATCCTGTGGCGCGGCGGTGCGTCGAGTTTCTCGTCGCCTCGGTGCGCGAAGACGGTTCCTGGCCGATCGATACCAATTTGGCAACGTGGGTGACGTCGCTCGCCGTGCATGCTCTGGCGCAAGACCCGCAGGACGACGGAAGTTGGGCGACTCCGGAGCTGATCGATTGGCATTTGTCTTGCCAGCACCACCAGCGGCATCCCTTCACCGGCGCCGAACCGGGCGGCTGGGGCTGGTCGGATCTGTCCGGCGCGGTTCCCGACGGGGACGACACACCGGCAGCGATTTTGGCGATCGGGCGTTATCAACCGTTCATCGATTCTCCGCAGCTCGCTCAATCAACTCGGGCAGCGACACTTGATGGGCTGCGGTGGTTACTGGGGCTGCAGAACCGCGATGGCGGGCTGCCGACGTTCTGCCGCGGCTGGGGCAAGTTGCCGTTTGATCGCAGCAGCACCGATCTGACAGCGCATCTGATCCGGGCGATCGACGCCGCTGAGGACACGCTGGTCGATTCTGATGCGGCAATTCGCCAGCAACTCGCCGAGCTGGCGCCGCGGCTGGCCCGTGCCCGCCAACGGGCGTTGGCGTTCCTCTGCCGCCGGCAGCATGCCGATGGCCGCTGGGTGCCGCTGTGGTTTGGCAATCAGGATGAATCGCAAGAAAATAATCCGATTTATGGCACTGGCCGGGTGCTGTTAGCGGTGGCTGATGAGCCGTCGATGGCGGGTCAAACGGCTCGGGCAGTCGATTTTTTGCTGTCTCAGCAGAATCCTGACGGCGGCTGGGGAGGCGGGCGATCGCGGCGGCAGTGGTTGTTATCCCGCGGTTATCCGGTCGCCGGGAATGCGGACAAGGAGTCGGTTGCCAGCAGTTTGGAGGAGACGGCGGTCGCGGTCGAAGGGCTCGTGGCGGTGTTGCGGGCCGAGTTGCGGCCGGGCGGTGCAGGAGCCGGCACTGGGGCTGAAAACGATCCGTCACCTAGAGTTGCCGGTTGCCGGGAGGCTATAATTCGAGGCGCCGACTACCTGGTCCAGGCCATCGGGTCGGCTGAGCATCACGAACCCTGGCCGATCGGGTTTTATTTTGCGAAACTTTGGTATCACGAGAAGCTTTACCCGGTGGTACTACCGATGGCTGCCTTGGGTGCCGCGCTCGATCTGTTGTCAGCGAGTTCGCCTCGGGAGTGAGCCTTGAGGGCATCGCCGCGAAGCAGTGAGCTGACGCCGAGACTACCCACCCCGATTCACACCAACCGAGAGTCCGCTTTGTCGATCGCGCCCCCCGCCGACACCTCTTCGGATGCTGGCCCTTCGCCCGACAACCCGACATCCCGACGCCGTCGACGCGCCACCGGTCATCTCAAACTCGTCCCCCCGACGCTGGAGCTGCGCGAACAGTTGCGTGCCCGCTGCGCCGAACTGGCCGCCGCGCTGGACCGCTCCAAACCGCTGACCAAAGACGAACTGGAGCAAATTTCACGCAATTTGCTCACGTCGCTCGATCAGCCCGAAGGCTACCTCGGCTGGACGATGGTGATGATCAGCGGCGAGTTTTGGCGCGACGCGGTTGCGGCCGTCCCGCCGGAGCGGCGGCTGTTTCTGCTGCCGCACTGCCTCAAGCACGCCGAAGGTTGCCCGGCGGACTACGACCAATTCGGGATGAACTGCAAGCAGTGCGGGGCGTGCAGCATCGCCGATTTCCGCGGCGCGGCTGAGGAAATGGGCTACCGCGTGCTCGTCGCCGAAGGCTCTCCAGTGGTGATGAAGATCATCATCGGCGGCTATGTCGACGCGGTGATCGGCGTCGCTTGTCTGAACGTGCTGGAAAAGGCGATCGATAAGATTTTGTTGGCGGGCATTCCCTGCATGGCGGTGCCGCTGCTGAGCGACGATTGTCGCAACACGAAGGTTGATGAGCCGTGGGTCGAACAGATGGTGCGGACGCCGTACGTTCCGGCGCGGCAGGAAACCCGCTCGTACGTGCACCTGATGCGCAGCGCCGCCGAACTGTTCACCGAAGCGTCGCTGGACCGGTATGCGCCGCGGCTCCGCGGCAAAGGACCACTGACCGAAACGGCTGTCACACGCGATTCGATCGTGGCAATGGACCCGATCATGGCGACCGAACACATCGCGATGGATTTTCTGGCCCGCGGCGGTAAGCACTCGCGACCGTTCATCACGCTGGCCGCCTACGACGCGCTGACCGGCGACCTGGGGACGACGGCCGAGGGCGGGGAACACTGCGGCAAGATCCCACCGACGGTGCGGCGGGCGGCGCTGAGTATCGAAACGTTTCACAAAGCGAGCCTGGTCCACGACGATATCGAAGACGACGACGCGTTTCGCTACGGCCAACCCGCGGTCCATCGCCGTTTTGGCACCTCCACGGCGATCAATGTCGGCGATTATCTGATCGGCGTCGGCTACCGCTTGCTCAGCGGCCGAATCGACGACGACCGCCGCTTCGATCCGCAGTCGCGCATCGATGTGCTCGACTGTTTGGCCAATGCGCACACGCGGTTGGCCGAAGGGCAGGGGGCGGAACTGCTGTGGCGCGACGCGCTGGAGAAGTCGCTCAAGCCGCTCGACGCCCTGAAGATTTACGCCCTGAAGACCGCTCCGGCATTTGAAGCCGCGCTGTACAGCGGCATTCGCTTGGCCGGCGACGCGGCGCCGTATCTGGAGCCGGTTCGTGTGTTCAGCCGCAATCTCGGTGTCGCCTTCCAGATCCTCAACGACCTCGATGACTGGACCAGCAACGCAGGCAACAAGGTTGCCGCCGCCGGCGACGTGCTCGGCGGCCGCCCGACGCTGCTGCTGGCGCTGGCGCTGGAAGGGCTCGGCGAATCCGATCGCGAGGAGTTGCTGCGGGTGATCGCCGACGATTGCGAATTGCCCGACGCGCAGCGGATCGCGACGACGCGGCGGCTGTACGATTCGGCGGGCGTGTTTGAGCTCGCTCAGCGGCTGGTCGACAAGCACCAGAGCCGAGCCGAGGCGGTCGCAGAGAACATCGAGCCTGAGCCGCTGCGACGGCTGTTCTATTTCCTGATTGATACCGTGCTGCAGCGAAGCGGTGGCGGCGAAGAGAGTTCGCCGGTACAAGTCGTTCCGCTGAGCCTGCCGATTTCCAGTTCAGCGGAGTAAGCGATTCGATGGCATTGACTTCCCCGCAGGCGTCTTGGCCAGCCGATGCGGTTGACTTGGGCTCGCTGTTGCAATTGTTCTACGCCGATCAGCCGGGGAAACTGGCGACCTTTGAACCGGCCGAAGCAGCTTCGATGCAGCCGGCTTACCGCCAACTGCTCGAACACGACGAGCACATGACGATCACGGTCGAGGCGTTCCACAACTCGCCGGTCGATGTCCGTGTCCAGCGCACCACGCTGGGCAGCGGCACCTACAGCCGCGAAATCGTACTGGTCGCCCGCGAGAGCGGTAAAGTGGTGCAGTACGGCATCGTTCGCTTGCGGCCCGCGGCGCTGCAGCCGGAGGTCTGGCAAGAGATCCAAGAACGCCAAACGCCGCTCGGCAAGGTGCTGATCCAGCACAATGTGTTTCGCCAGGTCGAGTTGGTCGCGCTCTGGAGAGTAACCGCTGGCGAGGAATTGGCCCGGCTGCTGGAAATCACTCCCGACACAGTCACCTACGGCCGTACAGCACGGATTTTCTGTGACGGTGAACCGGCGATCGAGTTGCTGGAAATCGTTGCGCCGGTCTAATGTGCAGGCGTGCTCAGACGAACTTTTCCACTGCTCCAGTCTGCGGGATGTGATGTGCAAGAAACTCAGTCGCTCATCGACGTCTGGTCGGCGGCAGCCTCCGCGGACCAGCCCGGTGAACTGGAACGCTGCTGCGAAGCTTGGCTGACCGAGGACGAACGCGTGCGGGCAACGCGGTTTCGCAAAGACACCACGCGCAACCAGCACGTTGTCGGCCGCGGCATGACACGGAAATTGCTCTGCGATCATGCGATCGATCCCGAGCGAATCGAACTGGGATTCCTACTGCACGGCAAACCGTTCGTCGTCGCGCCCCCACAGGCCGCGCGTCCGTTCAACGTCGCTCACACCGAGGGGCTGGTGCTGTTTGCCAGTTGCCACAGCGCGGCAGGGAGCGAAATGGCACTCGGCGTCGATGTCGAACGCTTGTCGCGGCGCACCGATGTCGAACTGGCGCAGCGTTACTTTGCTGCGCCGGAGGTCCAGTATGTTTGGGATCACCGCAATCCCGACGAGCGGCGCTACGCGTTCCTGCGGGTCTGGACGTTGAAGGAAGCGTTCATCAAGGCGATCGGTACGGGCCTGACGATGCCGCTGGGCGACTTTGCCTTTGAGCAGATCGACTCCGAACGGCCACAGGTGCGGATGCTCAACCCGGCGCTGGAAACCGGCGAGCACTGGCAATTCATCGCCTTTCATCCGGCCGACGATTACATCGGGGCGGTGGCGATCAGCGGTTTGCCCGCCGACCAGCCGGCAGCATTGCAGTTACGCCGCTTCGAATCGCTGCTCGGTCTACCCGCTGCCTCGCTGCCCTCCGGCCGCCCTGCGCCCATCGTCCGCTAGGAAACACCCCGTGGCGTCACAACTTTCCCCCGAATCGCTCAACCAGATCAAACGGCTCGATCTCCGTGCCCGGATGATCGTCCGCGGGTTTCTGCAAGGTTTGCACAGCAGCCCGTTTCACGGCTTTTCGGTCCAGTTCAGCGAGCACCGTCGCTACAACCGCGGCGACGATCCGAAGCTGATCGACTGGTTGGTGTACGCCAAGACCGACAAGTACTTCATCAAACGCTTCGAAGCCGAAACGAACCTGACCGGTTATCTGGTGGTCGACCTGAGCCGCTCGATGGGTTTTTCAGGCTCACAGCAGATGACCAAGTTCGAGTACTCGGTCTGCTTGGCCGCGTCGCTGTGCTACTTGATGACGATGCAGCAGGACCCGGTCGGGCTGATCACGTTTGCTGAGAAGGTCCATGCCAGTTTGCCAGCCCGCAGCCGCCGTGGCCACTTTGCCGATGTGCTGGCACACCTCTCCAACCTGACGCCGGCTGGAGAAACCGATCTGCCGGGTTGCCTGACTCGTGTGGCGGCGATGCTGCGTCACAAGAGTCTGATCATGCTGTTTTCGGACTTGTTGGGGGAGCCGTCCGAGACGCTCTCGGCGCTGGCCCGGCTGCGGCACAGTGGCCATGACGTGATCGTGTTTCACGTGCTCGATCAAGCCGAAGTGGAATTCCCGTTTTCCGGTCCGGTTGAGTTCGAAGATCCGGAAACCGGCGAACGGTTCCAGATCGATGCCGGCGGGTTTCGCGACGAGTACCTCTCGGCACTCGAAGCGTTTCAGGCGGCCTACCGCGAAGGCTGCGGTAAGATTCAAGTCGACTACGTTCCGCTCAGCACCGACATGCCGTTTGATAAAGCGTTGACGGAATACCTGATCTCCCGCCAGTCTCGGTTTTAAGGATGATTTGACTGCGAACTTCTCGTTTGGATGACACAATCTTGAGGAAGCTTGGGTGGCACGTCGCTGCTTGGGTGGCACGTCCCTGAGGAACGAAGGGCGTGCTGGAAGGAATTGCGTGGCTACCACAGAATATCGCGGCAGAGCATATTTTACCTCATCTGCTCACGCCCATCGCTGGGGCTCTGAGCGTGCCACCCAAGGGTTTCGTCCTCAGGCGACTTGCTAAATTTGCGGAGTAACCTTTTAAGGATTGGGCGGCTAAATGACCTTTCTCAACGCCTCGTTACTGGCCGGCTTGCTTGCCGCTGCGATCCCGATCGCAGTGCATCTGATGTCGCGCCGCCAGCCGCGGCGTGTGGTGTTTCCTGCCACCCGGTTTTTGAAAAACCAGTTGGAATCGAGCCGCACACGGCTGCGCGTGCAGCGTTGGTGGCTGCTGGCGCTGCGGATCCTGGCCGTTGTGGCGTTTGCCGCGGCGCTGGCGCGGCCGCAGATCGAAACCGCGATGTCGACCCGCTGGTTCTCGATCGGGCTGCTAGCTGTGCTCGGCGCGGCGCTGTTGGCGCTGGCCGCAGTGGCGGTCGTTCGCGGACTGGCGCCAAGGCTGCGTTACGGTTTGACGGCTGCTGGGGTGCTGACACTGTTGGCGGCGCTGATCGTCAGCGGGGTTTCGGCCGCTTCGAGTTCACCGGTCACCGTGACCGATCAGTCGCCGGTGGCGCTGGCGATCGTGATCGACAACTCCATCCGCTCCGGTCGCTTGCAACCGGGAGCAAGCTCCAACATCCAGTCGGCCGACGGGCAGCCGGCCCGCGTGATCGACCTAGCCCGCGAGCACGCGACTTGGATGCTCGGCCGTTATCCGAGCGACAGCCGGTTTGCGATCATCGATCGCTCGCCGCGGCCGGCGGCTTTTACCTTGGACATCGCGTCGGCCAACCGCCAGATCGCGCGGACCGAGCCGCTGGCGCTCACCCGACCGCTGGCCGAACGCGTCGATGCCGCCGTGCGACTGGTGCGTTCCAGCGACCTGCCGCGGCGGATGGTGATGGTGATCACCGACCTGACGCAGCAGTCGTTCGCGGAGCAGCAGTGGCAGGACGCACAGCTCGCGGAACTGCTGGCTCAAGACCCGCCGATCCGGCTGCAGATTCTCGATATCGGTTCGCCCGCAGCCGGCAATCGTCAACTGGGTCAACTGGGGCTCAGCGATCCTTCGCCGCCACGGCTCACGCCGTCAGCGATCTCGACCTCGATCTCCGTCGATGGTTCTGGGCCGGCTGAACCGCAATCGGTGACCGTGGAGATGCAGCTCTACGATACCACGGCCGATGCCGCGGCCGGCTTGCCCGTGATCCGCGACTCGCAAACCGTTCTGCCGCCGCTGCGGAGCGTCGACCGGATGACGGTCAACCTTGCCACCGCCGCCACACGTGTTGAGCTGTCGGTCCCGCCGCTGGAACTCGGCACCCATCATGGTCATGTGCAAATCCTCGGCGAAGATGAACTGCCGATCGACGACCGGCGCTACTTCACCCTGCAGGTCCGGCCGGCGGTGTCGGTGCTGATCGTGGCGGCGGACCGCGACTCTGCTGATGTAATCGCCAGCGCGTTGACGGCACCGCTGGCTCCCACCGATCCACTGGCCGAGTACCGGATCGAGGTCTCCGAGTGGCTCCCGACCGACCGCCAGGCTTATAACCCATACGAAGTCATTTTGTTGGTTGACCCGGATTCCCTTTCACCGGCGGCCACTGCGGATTTACAGGCTTATGTGGAAAAGGGCGGCAACCTGATTTCGCTGCTGGGCCCAGCCCTGCATGCTGGCCAGCCCGCCACGGCGCCGCCGCCAACGTTTCCCACCGGCCTCGTGCGCCGCTGGCGCGTTCCTGAACCCGGCAGCTTCCTCGAAATCGCCCAGCCGACGCATCCTGCGGTCGCCCCGTTTACCGATATCGCCGGCGGAGTTCCCTGGAACGCGTTTCGCATCTCACAGTACTGGCAATTGACTCCTGGCACAGATGACATAGTGATCATGCGGTATGCCGGGACCGAACATCCGGCACTGATTCAGCGGCTGGCGAGCGGCGAAGCGGCCGATGCCGAGTTGAGCCGAGGAGCAGGTGGTGGAACGCATTTGATCCTGACGACGCCGCTGCCGGCGCTGGTCGGCCCGGCTCGTGCCTGGAACGAACTGTTTTCCGGCAGCGATGCGTGGCCAGCGTTTTTGCTGCTCCGCGGCATGGTCGAGTCGCTGGTCGAAGAGGGCAGAGGGACACACAATTTGCTGATCAGCGATCTGCCCAGCATCTCGATTGCTCGACCGACCGAGCCGGCTGCCGACTTCGATGCACCTGAGGACGACTCGGAAGATCGCGCAGCAGCGGCAACCGGCGGTAGCGACACGCTACAAGACGTGCCGGTGCAGATGTTCCCACCGCGCGGGCCCGCGGTGCCGCTGCGCGCCAGCGGTGAACTCGTCACCATCGGCAACGTCGATTGGCCCGGCACGTACTGGCTGCGCAGCCCCGGCGGCCAAACCGGGTTCAGCATCAACCTGTTGCCCGGCCAAACCGATTTAGCCCGCGTCGAACCCGAGCAACTCGACCGCTGGCTGGGAGCGGAGAACTACGATCTGGTCCGCGACCGTGAAGAACTCCGCGAAGCCGAAGGCCGCGGCGAGCCGACTCGGCCGCTCTATAGCTGGATCCTGATGATCATGGCCGCCGCCTTGGTATTGGAACAGGTCGTGTCCAACCGCTTTTACGCCTCTTCCCGCCGCCCCCGCAGCCTCTTCAGTCCCAGCATCGCCGATCGCTCCGCCGATCGCAATGTCGCCGATCGCTCCGCCGATCGGAGTCCTGAAAATCGCTCCGCCGATCAAAGTCCCAGGTCTCGCCTCGACCAGTTCCGCCCGACCGCAGCCCAGGCGTCGGCACCATGAGTTCCATCGCCTTTGAACCGATCTTCGATTCCTGGCCGCTCATCCTCCTGCTGGCAGCGGCATTATTGGGCGTCCCTTTCCTGGTCGCGATCCACGGCGACCAGCTCAACGACCGCCGCCGCCGCACGCTGCTCTTGCTGCGGATTACCAGCGCTCTGCTGCTCTTGCTCGCGGCGCTGCGTCCCTCATTGCTGAAAACCGACTCGCTGCCGATGCGGGCCACGCTGGCGATCCTGCTGGACCAATCGCGCAGCATGACGCTGCCGGCCGAAGACGGACGGCAGCGGTGGCAAGTCCAACAAGAGGTTTGGGAAGCGCTCGCCCCCGCCGTTTCTCAGCTCGACGAGACGCTCGAGCTGCGGGTGCTCGGTTACAGCGGCGAAGCGACCGAACTGCCGGCCGCTCAGTGGCTCAGCGACGGCGGCGCGGGCTCATCCTTAAACGAAGTTCCTGAGGGCACGGCGACCGATCTGGCCGCGGCGCTCTCCGGTGCGCTGCGAGCCGCGGCCGGTCAACCGCTGGCCGGTGTGGTGCTCGTCGGTGATGGGGTTCACAACCCGCCGCGCGCTACCCGCGCGCAGGCGGCTGTCGCTGGCCAGGCCGAAGTCCGCGCGACGTCCACGCGCGGCTCGACCGCCGCCGATCCGCAGAGCATCGCTCGCACGCTCGCTGCGATGGATGTCCCTTTATGGTCGGTGGGAATTGGCTCACCGGGTGACGCCGATCAGGTCCGCGACGTCGAAGTCGACGAGCTGGCACAGACGTTCAACGTCTTCTCGGGCAACGAGTTTGATGTCGACTTCGTGCTCCGCAGCCGGGCGCTGCAGGGCGTCGACATGCCGATCCGGATTCGGCTCAGCGACGAAAACGATCCGGCCAATTCAGTCGAAGTCGCCACCCGCCGCTACAATCCCGCCCGGCCGGTCGATTCGACCTCGCTGTCGATCCCGCTGATCGCACCGGCACCGGGATCGTATCGCCTGGAAGTGGAGGTCGAGCCGCAGCCGGGTGAAACGCTGCTGGCGAACAATTCGCAGGCGGCGTTCGTCGATGTTCGCGAAGGCGGCGGACGGATCCTGTACCTCGAAGGCCAACCGCGGCCGGAGCAGCAGTTCATCCGGCGGGCGCTGCGGCGGTTTCCCGACCTTGAAGTGACCTATCGCTGGATCGCCGCGGACAAATCTGCCCAGTGGCCGGTCGATCTGGGGGAGTCGCTGCGGCCGGGCCAGTTCGACGTTTATCTGATCGGCGATTTGCCCGCCGAGGCGCTCGGGGCGGAACAGCTCGCGGCTTTGGCCACAGCCGTGGAGTCCGGCAGCGGATTACTAGCGATCGGCGGATTTGAAGCATTTTCTGCCGGCGGTTACGCTCGCTCGCCGCTATCTCGCGTTTTACCGATCCAGATGAGCGGCCAGGCCAACAGCGATGCAGCCGGTCACCAACTCGATGGCCCGATCCGTCCGCAGGTCACGGCGCTGCACCCGATCACGACGCTCGACCCGGCTGCCGGCACGCTCGCCGCGCAGCAAGCCGCCTGGGACGCGTTGGCCCCGCTGACCGGAGCCAACCGGCTCGGTCCGCCGCGCGTGGCTCCCGGCGTCAGCGTGCTGCTGCAAACGCCCGAAGCAGATCCGTTGCTGGTGATCGGCGAGTATGGTCAGGGGCGGGTGGTGGCGTTTGCCGGCGACAGTACGTGGCGGTGGTGGCGGCAAGGCGATGACGCCGCTCACCGCCGTTTTTGGCGGCAGATGCTGCTGTGGCTGATGGACCGCAGCGACGATTCCGATGTGGGCTTGGTTGTGGAACTGCCCGACCGCCGCTTTGAATCCGGCCAGCCGGCGCCGTGGCGCGTGATTCATACCGGCCAGAATCCCGGAACCGGAGTGGAACTGCAGATCGTCGCCGCCGACGGCTCGACAATCGAAATCCAACCCAGTGAGGCCGATATCCAGCAGGCTGCTGATCAGGCGAGCGAGCCCGGCACAGCGACGCTCGCAGGGACAATGCCCCAGCTTGCCCCGGGGCTGTATCAGTTGCGGGCGACGCTCACCGGCAGCGACGTGACCGCGGGAAAATCGTTTCAAGTGCTCGCCAACGACCGCGAGCTGGCCCGTCCCTACGCCGACCTGACCTATTTGGCACAGCTATCTGGCCAGACCGCTGCCTCGGGCGGCGCCAGTTTTTTACCGTCGCAGGTCGGCGAGCTGATCGAGCGGATCAGCGAACTCCGCCGCACCTCGGCCGCGCCCGTGGTCACCAAGTACCGGCTGGGAGATACACCCGCCAGCGCCTGGCCGCTATTTGTGCTGCTGATCGGGCTGTTATCGGCCGAGTGGATCCTGCGGCGGCGGTGGGGATTGGTCTGAGCGTCGATCTGGAAAGGCACTAAGCAGGTTGCCGACATGCGGAAGCGGCAGCGCAAAATTTACCGTCTCTGGGGGCGTTGACGCTGGAGTCGGATTTTGGAATGCTACGCAGACTGTCGATTGCATTTGAAGCGGCTGTGGCGAAATTGGCAGACGCGCTAGGTTGAGGGCCTAGTGGGGGCAACCCCTTGGAGGTTCAAGTCCTCTCAGCCGCACTTCTTGTCTCGCAACGACTGACGTCGATCTTCCCCAGTCCCCATCAGGTGCCACAAAGGTGGGGGGCAGCGTTGGCGCTGCGACGTCTACCCAGCATCTCCGCGGGGAGATGTTGCAGCAAACGCTCACGGATTGGCCACCGCCCAGTGCCGCAACCCCGCGAGCTTCTTTACCGGCGTGGCCGATTAACAAACGTTGAGCCGGTTTCCTGCTACAGCAATTCGTAGCTTGGGGGGCAGTGGGTGCGCGATGGCGGCCACAGCGAAATCGGCGACCAAGAACCGTTCGGGTTGAGTGCCCGAGCACTCGACTACGGCGGTTTGGTCTTTGAGGACGATACGGTGGAAACCTTGGCCGAGGCATTGTCGGCTCTGGAGGGCGGGCTGATGGAGTGGTTTGAGGAAAACGGGTGAGGCTGTTGGAATGATCTTTATAAGCAGGTTTGGAGGAGTTTTTGTGTCGAATCTGTCGCCGCTGTTCGGCTTAGGATTCTGTGCGGATTTGCAGTGCTCGGGAACCGGAGGCTAACGCCTGCCGGCTGATTGAACTTTTCAAATATCACGTCTTGTGCTGCTTCAGGCGTTGCGGCTGATTGAATTTTGCTCAATATCATATCCTAGGCTGCTGAGGAACATCATCCCTGCTCGGCCCCTCATCCCCAAACCTGCTCCTCGCAGCGGGGAGAATGGAGCGGAAAGGTATTGGCGTCATTGGATGGCGTACTTAGGCCGGGCGCGTGTTGCGGAAAAGGTCCAGGGCGATGTCGTAGCTCGGTTCGGGGCGTTTGAAGAGGTACTCGCCGTGGCGGATCGAGGCCAGGACGTCGGCGCGTTGGCGGACCGCTTCGAACGGGGTGTCGGCGTCTAAGACTAAGAAATTGGCTGGCTTGCCGACTTCGATGCCGTACTGGTCTTCTAAGTTCAGCGTCTTGGCGCTGTTGTAGGTGATCAGGTCGAGACAGCGGTCCAGTTCATCAAACGACATGGTGTGCGCCAGATGGATGCCGTGGTCCAGGATATTCATCATGTTGCCGTTGCCGACGGGGTACCACAAATCGTTGATCGAGTCCTGGCCGAAGCAGACATTGATGCCGCTGGCCCACATCTCTTTCACCCGGGTGAGACCGCGGCGTTTGGGATAGCTGTCTTGGCGACCTTGCAAATAGACGTTCTCCGTGGGATTGGCGATGAAATTTAAACCCGACTTCTGGAATAATCCCAGCATGCGGTAGGCGTAGGCGTCGTTCGCCGAACCAAACGAACAGGTGTGGCTGGCGGTGGAGCGGGGGCCGATTTCGTCGCTCATCACCAGGGCGTTGAGCAGTTCGACAAAGCGGCTCATCGAGTCGTCAGTCTCATCGCAGTGGACGTCGATCAGCTTGCCGTACTTGTCAGCCAACTCGACCGTGCGGTGAACGGACTTCTCGCCGATCTCGCGTGCCCATTCAAAGTGCGGGATGCCGCCGACGCAGTCCGCACCCATCTTCAGCGCTTCCTCGATCAGCTCATCGCCGCCCTTATAGGCGTACATACCTTCTTGCGGGAACGCGACGATTTGGATGGTGACGTTGTCCTTGAGCTGTTCGCGGAGCTCTAACAATGCTTGCAGCCCGGTCAGCTTGGGATCGGTCACATCGACGTGGGTGCGGATGAACTGCACACCTTTGGAAACTTCCTCCTCGATTCCTTTGAGCGCGCGTTCTTTGACATCGTCGAGCGTCTGTGTCTGCTTAACCTCATGCCAGCGGGCGATGCCTTCAAACAGAGTGCCGCTGGCGTTTGCGGCGCCCTCGCTGCGGGCGGTGTAGACATAATCCAGGTGCAGATGGGGGTCAACATAAGGCGGCACCACCAACCGGCCTCCTAAGTCGATCTCCTCATCTGCCGGGGGCAACCCCGGGCCAATCTGCTGAATGATGCCCTTGTCGACGAGGAGCTCGCTGATTTCATGGTGCTGCCGATAGAGCCGGGCGTTGGTGAACTTTTTCATGGTTTTCTCACTGAAGGCTGGGCAAGGGCGGGTCGATCCAAGTCAGTATGACATCTCCAGACGCTGTGGACCGCAGGGCAGCGGAGCGAGGCGGGCGCAGGTGGACCCGGGCAGAGCAGGGGCGTTGCGGGTAGAATCGACAAGTGACTGCGGCGCCAGCGGCACCCACGGATGCTCGGCATTTGCGCCGGGGACCAGGATTCGGTCGTGGTCACTACCCCTTGATGTCCCTTTCCTCGCTTGGAGCCACCTGATGGACAGCCTGATGCCCCTTTCTCGCCCTCACTTGCCGCGATCGTTGGCAACGGCCATTGTGCCGCTGGTGGGCGCAGCGGTTTTGACACTCTGGAACGCTGCTCCTGGCCTGCGCGCTCAGGACGCAGCGGCCGCGGCGGTGCAGATGATCGAGCCGGTTGGTCCGGTGGAGTTGATCCGCGGCGAATTTCAATTTCTTGAAGGCCCCGCTTACGATCCCAAAGGCGTGCTGTATTTCAGCGATATCCCGGCGAACACCGTGTATGCGCTGAACGCGGCGGGCCAGTTCAGCGTGCTGACCGATCAATCGGCGCACACCAACGGGATCGTGTATGGCGCATCGGGCAAGTTCGCTGGCAAGTTGGTTGCTTGCCAAATGGACGGGCGAATCGTGGCCTATGATCCCCAAACCGGACAGGCGGAAGTGCTGGCTGATCAGTTTGGTGGCCAGCGATTCAACGCGCCGAACGACTTGGTGGTCGATGCCGCTGGCGGGATTTATTTTACCGACCCGTTTTTCCGCGCCCCGCAACCACTGCCGCAAGAAATCCAAGCGGTTTACTACCGTGCCGCCGACGGTACGGTTTCGCGGATCACCGGCAACATCGCTGCGCCGAACGGCATCGCGTTGTCACCGGATGGCAAGCGGTTGTACGTGATCCCGACGCAGCAAGCGGACATGCTGGTGTATGAGATTACCGGTCCTGGCCAGATCGGACCGGTAGAGGTGTTCTGCACGCTGCGGCAGCCGGAAGGCCGCAGCGGAACCGGCGGCGACGGCATGGTCGTCGACGAACAGGGAAATCTCTACATCACGTCGAACCTCGGCGTGCAGATCTTCTCACCCCAAGGCCAGTACCGCGGGTTGGTGCAAACACCTGAGCAGCCAGCCAACGTGACCTTCGGCGGCCCCGAGTTCAAGACGCTGTACATCACCGCTCGCACCGGACTGTACCGAGCGGAGATGCCGATCGCGGGCCTGAAGCCGAACTGACCACTGGCTGGGTGTCCCTCAAGCCGCTGAGAATCGGCGGCGTTGCCTAGCATGTCAGGCGTGGCGGCTGATTCATCCAACAAGCCGCAATAGGTTATGGCTTGTTGGATTTTGCCAACCTTCCCTTTTCTCTCTCCGCGTCACTCATTGAAGACTTATGACGAAGCGTGCGTTGATTGTAATCGATGTTCAGCGGGAATATTTTGAGGGTGCTTTGCCGATCAGTTACCCCAGCGGGCACCTCGATCAGATCCTGCGGGTGATGGACGAAGCGGCCAAGGCGAAGGTGCCGACCGCGGTGATTCGGCATCATCAAGCCGATCCGCAATCGCCGATTTTTCGGCTCCATAGCGATATGTGGCAGCTTCACGACGAGGTCCAACAGCGGCCGCGCGACGTGCTGATCGACAAGCAGTTGCCCGGCTCGTTCACCGGCACGGAACTGGACCAATGGCTTCAGAGCGTCGGCGCGGACACCGTGACGATCTCCGGTTACATGACGCACATGTGCTGCGATACCACTGCGCGGCAGGCGTTTCACCGCGGTTACCAGGTGGAGTTTCTCAAGGATGCCACCGGCACGCTGGACGTGGCTAACGCAGCGGGGACCGCGACGGCCCAGGAACTGCAGAACTCGGTGCTGGTCGCCCAGCAGATGTTCATCAGCGAAGTCGTCGGCACCGACGACTGGCTCGGCCGCATCGCCTGAGGCTACCGGTACGTCAGTTGCTCCGCTGCTTGCCGCCCCGAGGAGAACGCTTCCTCTGCGGGCCAGGTCTGGGCGTGACGGGGGATTTCGATGGCGGATGCGGTGTGGTGGAAAACAGCGGTCGTCTATGAACTGCTGGTGCCGTCGTTTCAGGACTCCAATGGGGACGGCTGGGGCGATTTGCCGGGGATCACGCGGCGGCTGGACTACCTCCAAGATCTGGGCGTTGGCGCTCTGTGGCTCTCGCCGATCAACGCTTCACCATTGTACGACATCGGTTACGACGTCTCGGATTTCACCGCCGTCCACCCGCGGTTCGGTACGCTCGAGGATTTTGATCAACTCGTCGCCGAGGCTCACCGGCGGCAGTTGCGGATCATCATCGACTTTGTCCCCAACCACACTTCGGTGGAGCATCCGTGGTTTGAGCAATCGCGGCAATCGCGCGATAACCCCAAGCGGCCGTGGTATCTGTGGAACGATCCGGGCGTCGATGGCGGCCCACCGAACAACTGGATCAATCGTTTTGGCGAAAGTGCCTGGACGCACGACGCAGCGACCGGCCAGTATTACTTCGGCTCATTCACTCCCCAGCAACCGGATCTCAACTGGCGCAATCCCGAGGTCCGCGGAGCGATCGCTGAGGCAATGCATTTTTGGCTGCGGCGGGGCGTCGATGGGCTGCGGATCGATGCGCTGGCACATCTGATCAAGGATGTGCATCTGCGGAGCAACCCGCGCAACTTGGATTATACCGAGGAACTGGAACCCAATAATCAGTTGTGCCCGGTCTACCATCAAAATCAACCGGAATTGCTCGATCGGATTGAGGAGTTTCGCGCGCTGTTCGACCAGTATGAGGACCGTGTGATCTTAGGAGAAGTCTATCAATCGGCCGAGCAGATCACCGCTTATCAACGTGCCGGAGCGCACTTGTTGCTGTCGACATCGATGCTGCAGACCGAGTTCGAGACGGCTCACCAGCGCAATGTGATCGACTTAGCGGAAGGCCGCACCGCGGTCGGAGCTTGGCCCGCGCGCAGTTCTGGCAACCACGACATCCCACGGTTGGCCAGCCGCGTCGGGCAGGAGAACCTGCGGCTCGCGGCGCTCTTGCACTTCACCGTCCGCGGCACGCCGACCATGTACTACGGCGAAGAACTCGGACTGTGCGACATGCAGGTACCAGCGGACCGCTTGCAAGATCCCGCCGGCAAGGCCGACCCCCGTTATGGACGCGATGGCTACCGGGCGCCGATGCCGTGGGACGACAGCCCCGGGGCCGGCTTTTCTAACAGGACACCGTGGCTGCCGCTGGATGAGGCGACGTGCAAATTACATGTCGCTGGCCAGCTTCGCGATCCACAATCGCTGCTGAACTTTTACCGCCGTGTGCTGCGGCTGCGCGCCCGGGAAGCGGCGCTGCAGACCGGCGACTACGCGCCGCTGGAAACTCCCGAGCCGATTCTGGCGTTTGTGCGCGGTACAGGCACGGATCAATTGCTTGTCGCAGCCAACCTGTGCGACGAAGCCCACGAACTCGATTTGCAGGCGATCGGCTACGCCTGTGAAGGTAACCAGTGCATTTTTTCGACGTTCAGCGAACAGCCGCCACCCTTGACTGCGGTTGTAACCTTACGACCGCGAGAAGCAATCATCATCCGTCTCCAGGAGTCTCAACATGAGTGAAGTGCATGAGTGGTGGCAACGGGGTGTTATTTACCAAATTTACCCTCGCTCCTTTCAAGATACCGGAGGCGATGGTGTCGGCGATCTGCGTGGGATCATCCAGCGGCTCGATTATCTACAGTGGTTAGGGGTGGATGCGATTTGGCTTTCGCCAATCTTTCCTTCGCCAATGGCTGACTTCGGTTATGACGTTTCCAATTATGTGGATATTGATCCGCTGTTTGGCAGTTTGACTGAGTTCGATCGGCTGCTCGATGAGGCGCATCGGCACAATATTCGTGTTGTCTTAGATTTTGTTCCCAATCACAGCTCGGACGAGCATCCGTGGTTTCAAGAATCAAGGTCGTCGCGCGACAATCCAAAACGCGATTGGTACCTGTGGCGCGATGCGGCGCCCGATGGTGGACCACCCAATAACTGGCTCAGCTCATTTGGCGGCAGCGCGTGGACTTGGGATGAGCAGACGCAGCAGTATTATCATCATCATTTTCTGTCCAAGCAGCCTGACCTGAATTGGCGGAATCCCGAAGTCGTCGCAGCGATGCTCGATGTGATGCGGTTTTGGTTGGATCGCGGTGTCGACGGGTTTCGCATCGATGTGATTTGGTTGATCATCAAAGATGAGGAATACCGCGACAACCCGCGGAATCCCGACTTTCAGCCGCACGAGCCGCCGCACCATCAGTTGTTGGCGACGTATTCGACTGACCGGCCGGAAGTGCACACGATCATCAGTCAGATGCGGCAGGTGCTCGACAGTTATGGTGATCGCATGATGGTCGGTGAAATCTATTTACCGGTGGAACGGTTGATCACCTATTACGGAGCGCAGGGGTCGGGCGTCCATCTGCCGTTCAATTTCCATTTGATTTTGACCGACTGGCGTGCGCCGACGATCGCAGCGTTGATTGAGCAGTATGAAGCGGCGCTGCCGGCTTATGGTTGGCCGAATTGGGTGCTGGGCAATCACGATCAGCCGCGATTGGCGACACGCCTGGGCCCGGAGCAAGCGCGGGTCGCTGGGATGTTATTGCTGACGCTGCGGGGGACGCCGACGATGTATTATGGCGATGAGATCGGGATGCAAAACGTTCCGATTCCGCCTGATCGGATTCAAGATCCGTTTGAAAAAAATGTGCCGGGCAAGGGCGTGGGGCGCGATCCGCAGCGCACGCCGATGCGGTGGAACAACACGCCGCTGGCCGGTTTTTCGGATCACGATCCGTGGCTGCCGATCGGGCCGCAAGCGGAGGGCGTGAGTGTTGCGGAGCAAAAAGACGATCCGAACTCGATCCTGACGTTCTACCGCCGGTTGCTGGCGCTCCGCCGACAAGAACCAGCACTGTCGATCGGAGGATTCAGCTCGGGACCGACTACCGATGAAGTGCTGACCTATGTGCGGCGGCATAAGGATGACCGGTTCATCATCGCACTCAACCTGACCAACCGCCCAGCAAGGCTCGAAACACCGATGCTCGTTCAAGGCACGATTGTGCTCTCGACCCATTTGGACCGAGAGCGGGAAGCGGTCGATGGGCCGGTGGAACTGCGCGGGGGCGAAGGGGTGATCATCCGCAGTGTGAGCTAGGCGAGCTTGCCGCGCAAGGCTGCTGGCAAATCCGGTTGCTGCCAGGCGCTCATGCCGCCATCGACTAACAGCGTCTGGCCGTGGATGTGCGCGGCGGCATCGCTGAGCAGAAACACGGCGGTATCGCCACAGACGCGGGCGTCGGGCAATTGGCCATTGGGCGTGTGCAGCCGCATCCAGGCCGCGACATCGGCATCGCTGTCCAGCACGGCACCGGTCAGCGGCGTATGGACCAGACCGGGGGCCAGTGAGTTGACGCGGATGTTGTGCGGAGCCAGCGACACGCACAGCGAACGGACCATCGCTGCGATCGCTCCTTTGCTCGCGTCGTAAGCGACGTGATCCGGTTCGGCTAAAAACCCGTTGATCGATCCGGTCATCAACACCCGCCCCGCCGTGCCCGCGGCCACCCAGTGCCGAGCAAAGGCCTGCGTCAGAAAAAACGGCGCATCGACGTTCAGCCGCAGCGTTTTGAAATACCGCTCGGCCGGCATCTCCAAGAAAGGGACATCCATGTAGGTGCCAGCATTGTTGACCAGCAGATCGACGTCCGGAAAACGCTTCAGGACTTGCTCGCTCAGCGCCGCTGCCAGCGTATCGCCGGCGGCCGTCAGATCGGCGGTGATCAATTCGGCGCGGACACCGTGGCTGCGGCAAGCGGCGAGCGTCGCGGCGGCGCGCTCGTCCTCCTGCAGCCCGTGCAGGCAAACATCGGCGCCGGCGCGGGCCAGTGCCTCCGCGATCGCAGCGCCGACACCCTGCGTCGAGCCGGTGACAAAGGCGGCGTGGCCGGCGAGCGAGAAGGGGCTGAGGCCAGAGCTCGAAGAAGTGGACATGTCGCCGTTTAAGAGAGAGTGCTGAAAAAAATGAAATGGACTCAGCGGTAACCCGACAGGCAGCAATCGTAAATGATTATGATATTGTGGTCAGCGGGGGCAGGTCCGGTCCCCCGGAGAAGCGGCGGCCTCGTCTGACTGACGCCTTCGATCTGCGAGACCTGCAGAGCGCGCGTCAGCCAACCCGTTCTTGTCACCTGTTCCATCCGCTCTGGGAAAACAATCGATGCGACACCTGCGTCAATGGCTTACTTTGGCTCTGACTTTGTTGATGATCCCTCCGGGGATGCCGCTGGTTCGCGGCCAGCAGCCGTCGCTGCCGGCACCGGCCGCTTATGTGCCGCCGTTGGGCCTGGGGGCGGTGGTGATTCGCCCACAGGCGCTCATCCAGTATCCGGAGATGCCGTCACCGGAACTGCGGCGATTGCCGCTGGAGGTGATCGAGGCCTGGGGGCATGAGAATCTGGGGATTAACCCGCTCGCCTTGGCCGAGCTCAAGATCGTGTTCGGCATGCCGACCGGGCCGCAGCCGCCGCCGATCGGGATCGTGTTCACGTTCGTCGATGATTTTGATCCGGCCAACATTTCGCCGGAGCTGCTGGCCGCGGATGCGCCGCAAACCTCCAACGGTCGGAAGCTTTATCCGCTGGCGATGCCGCCCGACGCTCCGGCATTCGTGCTCGAGATGATCGATTCCAAGACCGGATTGATCGGAGATCCGTTGATGCTCGAAGCGATGCACAACGCCGCTGAGGGGATCGGCCCGCTGGCCGATTTGCTCAAGCAGAACCCGATCGGCACCGCCAATGTTCAGGCCGTAGTGGCGATCCAGCCGCTGCGCCCGATTCTGGCGCAGGCGGTGCAGAATCCCCCGCCCGATGTCCCAGCGGAGGTCGCCGACCTGGTGAAGAACGCCGTCCTGATCAATTCGCTCGTCTCGCGGACCAAATTTGACAACGGCCGGATGATCAGCCGGTTTGAAATTTTGGCCGATGACGAGGCAGGAGCTGAAAAGCTGTTCCGTGCCGCCGAGCAAGCGATCGAGTACGGGCACGCACAACTGATACTCGAGTTGAGCAAAGTCACGGAGGAGATGGAGCCTGGGCCGGTGGCCGATGCAATGGCGGCGTACTTGCAGCGGATGGCAGAGGAATTCATCAGCTCGTTGCGGCCGACGCTGCGAAAGGACCGCTTGGTAGTCGATTTCCAGGCGCCGATCTCTGTAGCCAGTGCCGGTTTCCTCGTCGGCTTGCTGCTGCCAGCGGTGCAGGCGTCGCGGGAAGCCGCCCGCCGAATGCAATCATCGAACAATTTGAAGCAGATCGCGTTAGCGATGCACATGTACCATGACACGTTTGGAAAACTGCCTAAAGCGGCGATCACCAGCCCCGCCGGTGAACCGCTGCTGAGCTGGCGAGTGTCGATTCTGCCGTTCATTGAAGAGGGGCAGTTGTATGAGCAGTTTCGTTTGGATGAACCTTGGGACAGCCCGCATAACGCAGCCCTGGTGCAGCAGATGCCAGCGGTCTACGCCTCGCCAGGCCTGCCGCTGATGCCTGGTCACACGACCTACCATGCAGCGACCGGCGAGCGGATGCTGTTCCCGCCTGGCCGCGAGACCAAGTTTGCCGACGTGACCGATGGGCTGAGCAACACGCTGATGGTGATGGAAGGCAACGCGGCCTCGCAGGTTCCCTGGACCTCGCCCGATTATGTGGAAATCGACGACAACGATCCGCTAGCGAACTTCCGCAGCGCCCGCCCCGGAGGTTTCAACGCTGCGATCGGCGATGGGTCGGTGAAGTTCCTTGCCGACATGATCGATCTGCAGGTCTTCAAAGCGCTGCTCACACGGGACGGCAACGAGCGGGTTCTCCCGTAGGCCGCGTTTCGATGGCACGTTGCGGAAACGCCAGCGGATGACCATACCACGGTGGGAAGTAGTCGTTTCGCACGGCGAGCAACACCGCTTTGCCGTGCTGGTGTTCGCGGCCGTGGGTGTAGTCCCATTCCAGCCGCTCTTCATACCGCAGCACGCGCAGCGACGGCGTGCTGACCGCCCACCGCAGCAGTTCCCCAGGCTTGAAGTAATGCACCACCGCGGCGGCGGTTTCGCTGACTGGATTCGGATTGTCGCGCCCCGGCGGCAACGGGCAGCCGGGATCTTCGGTCGTATGCACTTCGGCATAGAGGATCCCGCCGTGCTGGATCGCCGCCGCCATCCGTTGCCACAGTGCCAGACCATCGGCCTGCGGCAGATGACACAGCACCGTCGTGGCGACGACCACCGCGAACTGGCCCGGCGGTAGATCGACCTGGCGGGCATCGGCGACGCGCGTCTCAACACGATCGAGCAACTGTAGCTTGCCAGCGCGCTCCACGATCCGGCTCAGCCCGCGGCGGGACAAATCCACCGCCAGGACATCCAGTCCGGCTTGGGCCAGAGCCAGCGTATCGCGGCCGGCCCCGGCGCCCAGATCGATCGCCCGGCCGGTCGGTTTGAGCTGCTGGAGGCAACTGGCGAGTTCGGCTGACGGCGTCAGGCCGTAAGCGACTTCATCACGGTCGTAGGCCTGAAAAAACATCTGCTGAGTATTCATCGCCGCCGATTTCGTCGAATGTGAAACCGGTGCGATTGCCTGCAGCGTTTGCCACCCCAGAAGCCTTTTGAGTTCCGCTGGTTACCGGTCAACGCGCCAGCTTACCCCATGAGCTAGCAGCATGGGAGACACGTTCGGTGGTCGATTGCTCCGCCGATCGAATCGGCGTCGAGGGGAGGTATCAGCCCGCACGTTAGCGAGTTAGCGTTATTCACGCCCCATGCGAGTCCTCCCACAGGTGGTCCATAGCTTCGTAATTGTGAGCGGCTGGGACAATCCAATGTAGAACGATTGTCCCCAATCGTTCATGCTTCGGCGAGGCACCGCCGAAGCCGCTACAATCCGACCCGGCAACGAAGCTGATTTCAGGCATGCCATCAGTTGGGGGAGTTGCGATTTGTTCGGAGCATTCTCGGTTATGAGCGATTGAGGACAATCGCTCTACTTTCGATTGTCCTCAATCGTTCATGCTTCGGCGAGGCACCGCCGAAGCCGCTACAATGCGACCCGGCAACGAAGCTGATTTCAGGCATGCCATCAGTTGGGGGATTTGCGATTTGTTCGGAGCATTCTCGGTTATGAGCGATTGAGGACAATCGCTCTACTTTCGATTGTCCTCAATCGTTCATGCAGCGGTGAGGCATCGCCGAAGCCGCTACAATCCGATCCGGCAACGAAGCTGATTTCAGGAATGCGATCAGTTGGGGGAGTTGCGATTTGTTCGGAGCATTCTCGGTTATGAGCGATTGAGGACAATCGCTCTACTTTCGATTGTCCCCAATCGTTCATGCTTCGGCGAGGCACCGCCAACTCCGCTACAATGCGACCCGACCGAGGATCATTTCAATCGCTCGCCGTCCGAGCGATTGAGGACAGTCGCTCTACTTTGGCGGCGATGCAATGGCTGATTCGGAAAAGATTCAATTTCTTCCGTTCGACAAGCATGCCGATGTCGACATCCGCTATCGAAACTTGCCCCACTGGTTTCAGCCTGGCGCTGCGATCTTTGTCACGTTCCGCACCGCGGACTCGCTGCCGCGTGATGTGGTGCTGCGAATGACATCGCAACTGGAGCATTGGCTTGCAAGCCGCAGCCTCCCCTCGGCCCTTGCAAAATCAGCGCTCGATGTGCGATTGCCTCAGCACCAACAAATCCTCGAAACGCTCGCGCCTATTGATCGTCAAGAACTGACGAAGCAATCCAATCGGCTGATCCACCATGCGTTGGATGAATGCCACGGCAGGTGCTTGCTGCAGCGGCCGGAACTGGCGAAGATCGTTGGCGAGGCAATTTTGCACGGCAATGATTCCAAGTACGACTTGGATCGCTTCGTGATTATGCCCAATCATGTCCATGCGATCGTGCAGTTTCGCACCGGTAGCAGTTTGAGCGTGGTTGGACAGAGTTGGATGCGGTACTCAGCTCGCCAGATCAATCGGATCACAGGCGACAGAGGAGCGTTTTGGCAAGCCGAACCGTTCGATCACATCGTTCGCAGCGCCAATCAGTTCGTATATCTTCAGGCATATATCGAGCAGAATCCGGCAAAGGCCTGTTTAGGTCCCGACCGTTACTTTTATTGGAACCGAAGCGAGTCACCGGGGTGAGCGATCGGTCACGTTGTGAGCGATTGAGGAGAATCGAAAGTAGAACGATTGTCCTCAATCGTTCATCCAGCGGCATCGCCGCATCCGCTGCAGTGCGACTCGTCGCCAAAGCTGGGTTCTGGCGTACGATGAGTTGGCGGATTTGTGGCTCGTTCGGATCAGTCTCGTTGTGAGCGATTGAGGACAATCGCTCTACTTTGGATCGTCCTCAACCGTTCATACAGCGGCGAAACCGCTACTGTCAGCCACCTTAGACATTCACCCAGCAACGCTCGCTGACCGACCGCTCTCCGGCTTCGGCCAGCGCCACGCCGGCGGCACCGCTGCGCAGCGACCAGGGAAACTCGCCTTCACCGGCGCAGTGCCGCAGGAACAGTTCCCACTGAATCTTGAAAGCATTGTCGTATTCAGTCGTCGCGGGCAGTTTCTGCCAGCCGGCGTAGAAATCGATCGGCTGGGGAATGTCCGGGTTCCAGACCGGCTTAGGAGTTGCCCCCGCCGGCTGGATCCAGCACTCGCGCAAACCTGCGATGGCTGAGCCATCGGTGCCGTCGACCTGCACCGTCAGCAGGTCATCGCGGCGCACGCGGGTGGCCCAGGAACTGTTGAACTGACAGGTGATGCCGTTTTTAAGCACGAAGATCGCATAGGCCGAATCGTCGGCCGTGCAGGGGTAAGCGGCACCGGCTTCGTCCACACGCTCAGGCAAATCGGTCGTGGCGTGGGCCATCACCCGGTCGATCTTACCGAACAGGTTGCCGATCAAGTATTCCCAGTGGCAGAACATGTCGATCATCATCCCGCCACCGTCTTCGCGGCGGTAATTCCACGACGGCCGCTGGGCGGGCTGATCGGCAGCATGGCCCGAGAACACCCAATAGCCGAACTCGCCGCGGACGCTGAGGATGCGGCCAAAGAAACCTTGGTCGCGGAGCATCCGCAGTTTTCGCATTCCCGGCAGCCACAACTTGTCCTGCACGACGCCGTTCTTGATGCCGGCCGTTTCGACTAAGTCGGCCAGTTCATAGGCTTCACCGGCGCGCGTAGCGATCGGTTTTTCACAATAGATCGCTTTGCCATGTTCAGCCGCACTGCGGACCACCGCCGTGCGCTGCAACGTGCTCGAAGCGTCAAACAGGATGTCAACGCTCGAATCGGATAAGACGCTTTGCAAGTCGGTCGTCCAGTCGACCGGGGTGCCGATCTCGCGACCGGCAACGGTTTCGGCCAGATGCCGTACTTTAGCTTCGTTGCGGCCGACCAGGATCGGTTTGATCTGCAGCCGCTGCCCCGAAGCCAGTGCAACGCCACCCTGACGCATGATCGCCAGGATCGAGCGGATGAAGTGTTGGTTCGTCCCCATCCGTCCGGTGACACCATGCATGGCGATGGTGAGGCAAGTCTTGTTCATGTCAGTTTCTCGAGGATTTCAGCAAGGATGGCGGTGTCGGACTCAGGACGCTCCGGGCTGCCCGGATAGGTCAGCGCGGTGCGAATGAAGCCCCGCGCGTGTAAGAATTGGGCGGCACTCTGTTTATAAGCCGGCACCGGATTGCGAAATGCAAAGAACCCAAGGTACTGCAGTAGGTCGTTGAGTTCGAAGAACGCCGGGTCGCTGGCTTGCCACAGCGCGTCGCGGCGGGCGAACTCGGCGGGAGCGAACGTGCTCAGCCCGAGCAGGTAATCGCTGCCATAGATCACCATGTCGATCGCCAGATCGTTGCCGGTCAGCACCTGGAAATCCGGTCGGACTTGATCGCGGAGTTGCAGCCGTTGCCATTCCTGTTGCCGGCTCAGCGACGAGTGCTTGGCGCCGCGGCACTGTGGCACTTGCATCAGTCCCTGATAGGTTTCCAGCGAATAAATACTGCCGAAGGGGGCAAACATATTGCCCAGTTCAAAGGCATAGAAGCTGCCGAACTGATGTCCGATCTGGGCATAAGCATCGACGATCGCCGAGCCGCTTTGGCCGGTCAAACCATAAGACTGGAAGATCACTGGCACCGCACCGTGGCGGTGCATCTCTTCGATCCGCGCGCCGTAGGCCGATAGCGAGAACGCCGCGCCGGGAGCGTCTTTGACGAACGCGCCGGCCACGAATGGCCGTCCCGAAAGCACATCGGCGGCATGCCGCAGCGCTTCGACGCGCTGCTCATCGGTGATTAGATTCACATAACCGGTGTCCATATTGACCGCCGGAATCAGGCCGGCGTCCGCGGTCCGCGCCACGTGTTCTCGGAAACCCTCCCAGTCGACCGTGACTCCGGTCGAGGCATCGACGGACAGCAGCGGCAGCAGGATCGCCGACATCCCGGTGATCTTGCGGCCGGGGCGAATGGGGGGAAGCGATTGAAGCATGAACAGGGTTCACAGAGATGCAGGTGGTTTCAGGAAGACAACGTCACGGCGAGTTTCAGAACAGACGGTTGTAGCCATTGAGGGCGGCGACCCGGTAGGCTTCGGCCATCGTCGGATAGTTAAAGGTTGTGTCGATGAAGTATTTCAATGTGTTGTGCTCACCGGGCTGACTCATGATCGCTTGGCCGATGTGCACGATCTCTGATGCATTGTCACCAAAGCAGTGCACGCCGAGGATTTCGAGCGTTTCGCGGTTGAACAACAACTTCAGCATGCCGACGGTGTTGCCGGTGATCTGAGCGCGGGCGAGGCTGCGGAACTGCGCCTGGCCGACTTCATAAGGCACGCGCGCGGCTGTCAATTCACGCTCGGTTTTGCCGACCGAGCTGATCTCGGGGTTGGTGTAAATCCCCGTCGGGATGTCATGTGAACGCAAATCTTCGTCCTCATCACCGAGCAGATGCATCGCGGCGGCGCGGCCTTGGGTATAAGCGGCGCTGGCCAGCGAGGGGTAGCCGATGACATCGCCGACGGCGTAGATGTGTGGCTGCGACGTCTGAAAGTGGTCGTTGACTTTCAACTGGCCGCGTGAATCCGCATTCAGGCCGACGCTTTCGAGGTTGAGTTGCTCGACGTTTCCGGTGCGTCCGTTGGCCCACAGCAACACGTCGGTCTTCAAGCGTTTGCCGCTCTTGAGCGTCAGGATCACGCCATCGCTGAGACCTTGGATCGATTCGATCTCTTCATTGTGGCGGATGATCACCCCGCGGTCGCGGAGGTGATAGGACAAGGCATCGATGATCTCGTCGTCGAGGAACTCCAGCAGCTTGTCACGCGTGTTGACGAGATTGACCTTGCTGCCCAAGTCGCGGAACATCGAAGCGTACTCGGTGCCGACGACGCCAGCTCCATAGACGGTGATCGAGGTCGGCCGCTCGTGGATATTGAAAATCGTGTCGCTGTCGAAGATGCAGGGATGATTGAAGTCGACGTTGCTCGGCCGGTAGGGGCGTGCTCCGGGGGCGAGCACAAAGCTGGCGGCGGTGATCCGGCGGGCCCCGACCATCACGGTGTGCTCGTCGATAAACGAAGCCGTTCCGCGAACCACCGGGACGTCGTTGCGATCATAGAACGAACGCCGCATGTCCACCTGGCGCGTGATGATCGTCTGCGAGCCGCGTCGCAGTTGGTCCATCGTCGGGCTCAGGTGAATCCCCGCCGCTTGAAACGTCGGGTTGGTGATCGCTTTGACGGTGCTGGTGATCGTGTACCGCAGCGACTTGCTGGGAATGGTTCCGTGATGGGTGCAGTTGCCGCCGATCAGCGGGTATTCTTCGGCTACGGCGACCCGCAGCCCGCCTTTGGTCGCCTGCATCGCAGCCCCTTCGCCTCCAGGGCCGGTGCCGATTACAAAGAGGTCGTAGTCATACCGTTTCTCAATCATGTATCTGCTTTCAGAAGACGTTCTCTGAACGGATCGGTTGGTCATTTCACGCCGGATCATACGGAAAAACGATGTTGCTGTCTTGCGTCCAAAGCGATGTCACCTTCGCTGATGTCTCCGCTAACCAGCACCGCGTGATCGCTTGGCTGGATCAGGCGGCGGCCCAGCAAGCGGACCTGGTCGTGTTTCCCGAATGCATGCTCAGCGGCTACGGTTTTGACAGTCGCGAGGAAGCTTGGGGCAGTGCTCTGGCCATCGACGATCCATTGTGGCAGTCGCTCGCTGCGGCTTGTCGCCGACCGCGGCCGCTGTATATCGTTATCGGCTTTCTGGAGTCGGCACCTGGGGCGGATGGCAGCAAAAAACTCTACAACGCTGCGGCATTGGTAGGCCCCGAGGGGGTGCTGGGATCGTACCGCAAGGTGCATTTGCCGCAGTTGGGCGTCGATCGCTGGGTTGATCGCGGCGATCGCCCGTACGCCGTTCATCAGGCGGGCGCAGCGCGTCTCGGGATGGCGATCTGTTATGACAGCTCGTTTCCGGAACCGATGCGCGTGCTGGGGCTGGCCCGAGCAGAGATCATCGCCCTGCCTACCAACTGGCCGATTGCAGCCGCTCGGACGGCAGAGATTGTGCCGCTGGCCCGCAGTATGGAGAATCATCTGTTCTTCGTGGCTGCTAATCGCGTCGGCAACGAACGCGGCTTTCGCTACTGTGGCCTGAGCAGCATCTGTGGGCCCGACGGAGTTGAACTGGCGCGGGCCGCAGGTGACGAGGAAACAATCTTGTTTGCCGAAGTCGATCTGCAGCAGGCCCGCAACAAGCGGATCGAGCGCACGCCCGGGGCGCACGTGATCGACCGTTTCGCCGACCGCCAACCAGCCTTCTACGGAGCAGTCGCTGAACAGTAGCTGCAACCTCGCCGGTCGCTCTTTGTCGCCGGTCGCTCTTTGTCGCCGGTCGCTCTTTGTCGCCGACCGCTCCGCCGGTCGGAGTCTGGTCCCAAGTTCGATCGGCGGAGCGATCGACCACCTTCGCCGGTCGGAGTTCTGCCGGCCCGGTTCGATCGGCGGAGCGATCGACCACCTTCGCCGACCGCTCTTTGTCGCCGACCGCTCCGCCGGTCGGAGTCTGGTCCCAAGTTCGATCGGCGGAGCGATCGACCACCTCCGCCGGTCGGAGTTCTGCCGGCCCGGATCGATCGGCGGAGCGATCGACCACCTTTGCCGGTCGCTCCGTGCCAGCTACCGTCCTCCGTCCTCCGTCCTCCGTCCTCCGTCCTCCGTCCCCCGTCCCCCGTCCCCCGTCCTCCGTCCCCCGTCCTCCGTCCTCGGCCCGCTTCTGACTTCTAGCTTCTCAAACTTCAGGGTGGGAAACTGTTCCGCCGCTGGTGTATAACCAGAACGTCCGCCGCCCGCGTGGCGGTGAATCCGCAGCAACCTTCCGAGGAGAACTCGACCAGTGTTCGAGGACATTCAGAACCGGCTTCGTGTCGCCGTGGCCGCGGCGCTTCTCGCCCTCGGAACCTTGAACGGCGGCGATGGTCTGGCCGCCGATTGGCCGATGTGGCGATTCGACTCCGGGCGTTCCGCCGCATCGCCCGACGGGTTGCCCGCGGACCTCAAACCGCTGTGGACCCGCAGCGGTGAGCCGCGCGTTCAAGCTTGGGACGACCCGTTGAACCTCGATTTGATGACCTACGACCGGCTGTTCGAGCCGATTGTGCTCGATGGGCGGATGTTCGTCGGCTACAGCGACCGCGATAAACTTGTCGCGCTGGACACGAAGACAGGCGAGGAGTTGTGGAGCTTTTTCACCGATGCGCCGGTGCGACTGCCACCGGTTGGTTGGCAGGGGCGCGTGTACTTCACCAGCGACGATGGGCGGCTGTACTGCGTCGACGCCGAGTCGGGCGAACTCCAGTGGCAGTTCTTTGGCGGCCCTCGCTCGACCGGCAATTTCTCCAATCGCCGCGTGATCGGTAACCAGCGGCTGATTTCGGCTTGGCCAGCTCGCGGCGGTCCCGTGATCCGCGACGGTAAGGTCTACTTCGCGTCGAGCATCTGGCCGTTCATGGGCATTTTCATCTACTCGATGGATGCAGCGACCGGCGAAATCCTGTGGGTCAACGACTCCTCCGGCGCCAGCTACATCAAGCAACCGCACAGCGCCCCTTCGTTCGCGGGCATCGGGCCACAGGGAGCATTGGTGGCGACCGAAAAGGATTTGATCGTCCCCGGCGGCCGCTCGGTCCCGGCGGTGTTCGACCGAAAAACTGGCACGCTGCGGTACTTTGAGCTCAACGCCGGAGGCAAAGGAACCGGCGGATCGTTCGTGATCGCTAACGAGGCGTCGTACTTTGTACACACCCGGCTCAAGGGGGTCCGCGAGTTCAACCTCAAAAGCGGCGACAAAACGGCGTTCATGCCCAACGAGCCGGTGTTGCATGGTTCGCTCGTTTATTCCGCCGAGGAATCCAAATCGGGTGCCGCGGTGATTCGGGCTTATGGCAGCGACCGCCAGCAGATCTGGGAAATCGAAGCCGACGGCCGCGGCGATCTCATCCTCGCAGACGATGTGCTCTACGCCGCCGGTGCGCAAGGTTTGACTGCGATCGCATTACCCAATGAAGAACGTGCAGAGCCTCAGATTGTTTGGTCAGCCGCGATCGATCCCGAAGTCGACGGCCAGGTCGAGCGGTTGTTGGCCGCCGACGAAAAACTGTTCGCCGTCACCGCAGGCGGCGACATCCTAGCCTTCGGGGCGGCGGAATCGAGCAGCAACAGCGCCTTAGCACCGCAGATCGCTGAACTGCAGCCGAGCGAAGAGCATCTTCGCCGCGCCGCCGAAATCTTGGCTGGCGGCGATGGCCAAGGTTACGCGTTGTGGTTCGGAGCCGCCGATGAAGAGCTGACGCTCGCAGTCGCCAAACGCTCGCCGTTTGTGCAACTGGCGATCATCGATGCCGACGCTCAGCGGGTCGAGCGGTTGCGGCAACGGATCGACCGCACCGGACGCTACGGCGCTGTGACCGTGCATCACAGCACCGCCGATCAGTTCTCGGCCTCTCCCTACCTGGCTCATCAGGTGTTTGTCGGCGCGGAACTGAGCGAGCCTCTTGTCAGCGACGCCGGGGCGCTGAAATCAATCTACGAAGCGGTACGACCGTACGGCGGCACACTACAACTGCTGGCTGATTCCAGCGAGCAATCGGCGCTCGCCGAGCAAGTGGACGCGCTGAAACTCGAGCGCGCCGAGGTCGAAGCGACGCCAGCGAGCGTGCGGCTGACCCGCGTGGGAGCGCTGCCCGGTTCCGGCGACTGGACGCATCAGCATGGCAACATCGCCAACACACGCAAATCCGATGACGCTCGCGTGCGGCTGCCGCTGGGGCTGCTGTGGTTTGGCGGCAGCAGCAATATGGATGTGCTGCCACGCCACGGTCACGGGCCACCCCAACAGGTCGTCGATGGCAAACTCTATATCCAAGGCATCGACGTGCTGAGCTGCCGCGATGTGTATACCGGGCGGGTGCTCTGGCAACGCAAATTCGATGACCTCGGCACCCATGATGTTTATTACGACGATACTTATCAGGAAACGCCGCTCGATCCATCTTATAACCAGGTTCACATCCCTGGGGCTAATGCCCGCGGTACGAATTATGTCGTGACTGCGGATCGCGTCTACATTGTTGAAGGCAGCGTGTGCCATGTGCTCGATCCGAACAATGGCGAGCTGCTACAGGACATCGAGCTGCCGCAGGAAGACGACCATCATCCCAATGAATGGGGCTTCCTGGGCGTCTATGGCGACGTGCTGATCGGTGGCGTTGGGTTCGCGAAGTATCGCGAACGACTGGAACTGTCTTTCGAGGAAGAAGACGCCAAGCTGAGCCGCAACAAAGCCGGTTTTGGCTCGAAATCGCTCGACCGCGCGGGCAGTATGGCGCTCGTTGGGATGAACCGCAAAACCGGCGAAGTATTGTGGAAGATCGATGCGCGCCACAGTTTCTGGCATAACGGCATCGTCGCCGGTGGCGGCCGGATCTTCTGCCTCGATAAACACCCACAACCGATCGAAGACAAGCTGCGGCGGCGCGGGCGGGCTTTGCCGAACGACTACCGCATTGTGGCGATCGAACCGGCGACCGGCGAAACCGCCTGGGAAGCGGAAGACGGCATCTTTGGAACCTGGCTGAGCTATTCCGAACAACACGACTTGCTGCTGCAAGCGGGAGCAGCGGCCAGCGATCGCTTGGCGGCTGAAGTCAGTCGTGGGATGGCGGTCTACCGTGGTGCGGACGGCACGGTCCAGTGGCGCAAAGATGACCTCAAATACTCGGGTCCTTGCATCCTGCACAACGACCTGATCATCACCAACAGCAATTCTTATAGCGAATCAGCCGGCGCCTTTTACTTAGAAAGCGGCGACCCGTACTGGATCGATAACCCACTGACCGGCCAGCCAGAACAGTGGAAAATCACCCGCGCGTACGGCTGCAATACGATTTTGGCGAGTGAAAACCTGCTGACATTCCGCTCCGGTGCCGCAGGTTTCTATGACCTGACCAATCACGGTGGGACCGGCAACCTCGGCGGTTTCAAATCAGGTTGCACGGGGAATCTGATTGCCGCCGGCGGTGTGCTGAACGCACCGGATTACACGCGGACGTGCAGTTGCGCTTATCAGAATCAGACGTCGCTGGCGCTGGTTCATATGCCCGAAATCGAAGTCTGGACCGTCAGTGTGATGGCCCAAACCGATGGCGACGGACAACGCGTTGAGTCGCTGGGCGTGAACTTAGGAGCACCGGGTCAACGGCGTGACGCTCACGGGCTACTGTGGATCGAATCGCCGAGCGTCACCGACAACTCACCTGTAAAGATTGAAATCAGCGGCGACGCCAAGCAGTTCGCGCGGCACTCCTCAGCGATCGCCGACGCGAATTACCCCTGGGTGTTTGCCTCGGGCGTGGAAGGCGAAGCAGAAATCCAGATCGGCACGATTCTGGGCAAAACGGATCAGGATCCATCTCAGCGCATGCCGGAAAAATACCGCGTGCGGCTGTTCTTCGGCACGCCGGAAATCGTGACCAGCGGTGGGACACGCAGCTTTGATGTGGCGGTCCAGGATCAACTGGTGCCCGAGTCGATCACGCTTGAGGACGGCCAGACGCAGATTCGCGAAGTCGAAGGCGTGCTGGTGGATGATCAACTGCGAGTGCGGTTGATCGCCAAGCAAGGGCTGCCGGTTCTGTCGGGAATCGAGTTACAAAAGGTGAACGAATGATGCTGATGAAATTGCCCTCACAGACGATGACGCGAGTCCGCCGCCTGTCAGGGCTTTGGGCGGCTGCTGCGCTGATCTTATTGCCCGCCGCAGCGCTGGCCTGCTCGGTCCCGGTCTTTCGCTTTGCCTTGGAACAGTGGCGGCCGGATGCTTATCAGGTTTTCATCTATCATGATCAAGACCTGAGCGCTGAGCAGACGCAGTTTATCGAGCGATTGCAGCGCGATGGTTCTGCCAGCGGCGGGGCGAACCTGCAGGTGCGGCTGATCGACTTGCGGGGAGAACCGCAATCCGGTGACCAAGAGCGTCTGGAGCAGACTGGCATCACCGAGCTGCCGCAAATGGTCGTCAACCTGCCTCGCAAAGCGGGTGACAGTGAGACTTTCGTTGGAGCGGCAGAACTGAACGAGCAACAGGTCGAGCGACTCGTCGACTCCCCGGCCCGAGCCGAGCTGGCTAAACGTCTGATCAATGGCGAGGTCGTGTGGGTGTTCCTCAGCGGCGGCGATGCTAGCCAAGACGACGCGCGGCTGACGGCTCTGGAAACCGAGTTAGCCGGACTGCAGGAAACGCTCGAGCTGCCGGCGATCGAACAGGAAGACCTGAAAGAATTGAGCGTGACGCCTGAGGAACTCAAGATTCGCTTCTCAGCCCTGCGCGTCGACCGCAATGACCCGGCTGAAAAATGGTTCGTCGAGATGCTGCTGTCGACGGAGCCGGATTTGAGAGACGAGGAGTTGGCGGGCGAGCCGATGGCGTTTCCGATCTTTGGCCGCGGCCGCACGTTGTACGCCCTCGTCGGTATGGGGATCAACGCGGATATGATTAAAGAAGCGGCCGAGTTTCTGACCGGTCCCTGCCAGTGCACCGTCAAAGCCGAAAATCCCGGTGTCGATCTGCTGCTGCCGGTGCGATGGGATGATTACATCGTGCCGACCGAGCCTGAGGAGATTGCCCTGCCGCTGATCGGCCTGGGTGGCTATGACCCTGATCCAGAGACGGGCCTGCCGATTGTAAGCAGTCAGCAGTCGTTGGCGACGACCGCTGGAGAGCGCGACCTGGATTCGAAGCCGAGCGACGATGAACTTACGGATCTTCCCGTGCTAGCCATGTCACTAGCACAAGTGGCTCCACCGCTGGACCCGGTCGAGCGCTCGGCGTTGACGGTTTATTTGCCCTGGATTGTGATGATCCTGCTGGCTTTGATCGTGACCGTCGCAAGCCTGAGTTTCTTCCGCGGCCGCTGAGCCTAAACGCCCCAATTCAACAAACTTCAATCAGCCGGCACGCGTTAGCGTCCGGTTCTTACGAACCGTTGATGATTATATGAAGCTCACTCAACTGATCACGCGTGAGATCGCCCACCGCAAGCTTACCTTTGGCCTGTCCGTGCTCGCGATCGCTGTGGCGGCGGTGGCGTTGGTAGCCGCGGATATGGTCGTCCGCGCCGACGCCCTGGCGACGGACCGGATTCTATCGGCCAAGCAGGCCCAGACCGAAGAGGTGCTGGCGGAAAAGGTGCGTGTCGTCGCCGCTGCTGGTGCCGATCTGGAAGACGCGATGCGCAAGCACATGAAAGGCTTGGGCTTCAATGTCTTGATCCTGCCCGAACAACAAGATCCGGCCGAGCTGCACCTTAGCGGTAGCCTTTCGGAGACGATGCCGGCGAGTTACGCCGGTCGCTTGGGTGATTCTTCAATCATGACGATCAACCACCTGCTTCCAACCGTTCTCAAACAGGTCAAATGGCCCGAGCAGGAACTCGATGTGATCCTGTATGGAACCCGGGGCGAAGTTCCACTGATGCACCGGGCGCTGAAGAAACCGGTGCTCGATGCCGTCGCTCCTGGGCAAATGGTGGTGGGATGGGGCATCCACCAAAAACTCGGTCTGCAGGTGGGGCAGGAGGTCGAGTTCTTTGGAAAAAACTTTACGGTTTCGGTTTTGCATCCCGAGCGCGGTTCGACCGATGATGTGACGCTGTGGATCGACTTGAACCAGGCACAGGAGATCTTGGGACTGCAGAATCTGATTCATGCAATTCTGGCGTTGGAATGCGACTGCGCCGGCGACCGCATCAGTGAAATTCGCCGTGAGATCGCCGGGATCTTGCCGGGAACGCAGGTGATCGAGCGGCATTCCCAAGCTCTCGCTCGCGCCGAAGCGCGGACCAAGGCCAAGTTGGTTGCGGAACAGTCGCTGGCTGCGGAACAAGAAGCCTCAGCGGCGACGCTCGCCCGTGAACGTGCGGCCCGGGCGGAACTCGAGTCCCAACACCAACAAGTCGCTCAAATCGTGATTCCGCTGGTGCTGTTGCTGGCGGTCGCCGCGGTCGGCGTGTTGGCGTTCAATAACGTTCGCTATCGCCGCGAAGAGATCGGCATCTTGCGCGCTTTAGGACTGCGAACATCGCAGGTCTTATATGTGTTTTTAGGCAAAGCGGTTTTGTCGGGAATCATCGGCGGCGTGCTGGGTGTTGCGATTGGCCTGCTCGGCGGCTACGCGGTCACGCACTGGGTCGGCGATTGGCCAGCCGATTCGCGGCTCTTGAACGACTTATTGGCTTCGCCTGGATTCGTGTTCACACTGCTGAGCACCCCGGTGCTGGCGGTGGTCTTGGCGGCGGTGGCCAGTTGGCTGGCGGCTGCCGCGGCGGCGGCGCAGGACGCGGCGGTGGTGTTACAAGGAGAGTGATCGGACATGCTGTTAGAACTTCGTGGGATCCATAAAACCTATCACGGGGCCGCCGGCGGGCAGGTGCAGGCGCTCCGCGATGTTTCATTGCAACTCGATGCCGGCCAGTTCGTCGCCATCCGCGGCCCCAGCGGTTGTGGCAAATCGAGTCTGCTGATGACCGCTGGCACGCTGCTGGCTCCCGATAGCGGTGAAGTGCTCATCCAGGGTGAGCAGCCGTACCAAATGTCCAGCGACCGGCGGGCGACATTCCGCGCCGAGCATCTTGGCTTCGTGTTCCAGCAGTTTCATCTGGTCCCTTATCTGAGTGTGCTGGAGAACGTGTTGGCCGCGAGAATCGCGCTGCCGGTCGGTGCCGCCAGTGCAGGTGGCGCGGCGGTGAGCGACGATCAGCAGCGGGCAAGTGAGTTGCTAGAACAATTTGGGCTGGGAGACCGACTCGGTCACACACCTAACCAACTCAGCAGCGGAGAGCGGCAGCGGTGTGCGCTGGCGCGGGCGCTGCTCAACCGACCAGCGCTGCTACTGGCCGATGAGCCGACCGGAAACCTCGATCCTGAGAACGCAGCGATCGTGCTCCGCGCCCTGCGGCAGTTCGCCGATGGCGGAGGGGCGGTATTGCTCGTCACGCACGATGACCACGCCAGCACCGCCGCCGACCGCACGCTGCACATGAACAGCGGCCATTTTTCGGGGTAAGTGGCGCCAAGAATCAGGAGCACCAGACCTAAACAAGCAACGGCACCAGACGCCAACGCATTTCTGAGCTCAACTATCGGTATGATAAGAGGATGGACATATAGAGTTGAGGACCGGCACCACGAACCAAGAATACAAGATGTCAGTTGATCTACCGCTTAACCAAATGAGCCTTGGCGAGAAACTTGAACTCATGGAGCGGCTGTGGGCCGATCTATCCCGACGTGAGGAAGACCTGCGGTCGCCGGATTGGCACGGGGACGTTCTTCGGGAACGGAAACGCCTGGTTGACGAGGGCAAGTTGAAGTTCCTCGACTGGGATCAGGCCATTGCCGATCTTAAGAACGAATTCAATGCAGATTGGTCTTCTTGAGTCTGCGAAGGAGGATCTTCGCGAATTCGTGCTGGCGGTGATCCACGCAGCCGATTGACCGCAACGGCAGTTCATAAGTAGGAGTCCCGTCGCGGTGCCGCACAGCCAGTAACTTCTCCAACCGGTTGACGCCCATGCTCGAAATCTGTACATTTAGGTGTAGATATGGGCGGCCCGGTGGCTGTTCGGTTTTCCTTCCGTTGATAGGCGAGTGCGGCGATGGCGATTGAGCATGCGAAATCCAACGAAGTGATCGATCTGAGCCCGCTTGGGCCGCGGTTGGCGGAGCATAAAACCCACACGCTGTTTAAGGCCGAGCAACTCGAGGTGTTGCGGCTAGTCCTGCCCGCTGGCAAGGTGATCGCCGAGCACAAGGCGCCCGGTGAGATCACAGTGCACTGTCTCGAAGGTCGGGTGGCCTTTACAGCGGCTGGCAAGACGCACGAACTTGCCGCGGGGCAGATGCTGTACTTGGACGCTGGTGAACCTCACGCCCTGGAGTCGCTGGAAGATGCCACAGTGTTGGTGACGCTCGCCGTCAAACAGCGGCAAGGGTAACGTTAGCAGTCCAGTGGGACCGGCGGTAGAATTGCAGATGGTTGACCTGCGGATCGAAGCAGGTTTGCGATTCCTCCACGTGCCCAGGGTGAGACTCATGTCCAGTGACAATTGCTCGGTTGTCTTGCGTTGGTTTGAGGAAGTTTGGAATCAGCGGCGGCCGGAGACGATCGCTGAACTGATGACCGACGAGAGTATCTGTTACACCGATCAAGGCCCGCTGGTCGGCGGCGAGGGGTTTAAGCAAATCCAATATGAACCGCTGCTCAGCGCCTTTCCAGACATTCGCGTCGAAGTCGATGGCATGGTCAGTGACGCTGATGAGGTCGTTGTCCGCTGGACCGCCACAGGGACACACACCGGTAGCGGGCTGCCGATTCCGCCGACGATGAAGCCGGCGACCTTTACCGGCATCTCCTGGATTCGAGTGCGTGACGGCAGGCTTCAAGAGGGCTGGCAGTCGTCGAACATCGCCGAAGTCATTCGTCGCTTAGCTGAGCCGACGCCAGCGGGCACATAAGCAGGCCGGGATAAATCTTTCGGTCAACTCTGTCGCCGATGTTTGGCTTATGGTTCGTGAGAACCGGACGCTAACGCGTGCCGGCTGATTGAATTTTGCCGATTTTCATATTCGGTGCTGGTAAACAGACCACTACGGCTGTTTTTGCATCCGCCTTCGCAAGGGGACCGCCTGCTTAGCGGCGGGGGTATACTTGCGGTTACGACGGGCACGGGCGCACGTCGTTACCTGACCAGCAACTTCGTACGGCGAGCTTGATATGAAAACGTGTTTCCAGTGGTCCTGGGCGTATGGCTGCACGCTGACCCTGCTGTTGTTGCATTGCGGCTGGGGAGGGCTGGCGCGCGGACAAGAGGTTGCAGGTGATCAGGTTGCCGCCGCGGAAGCGGATCAACCTGAGTCAGAACCCTCCGCAGCAGAACAGCCGGCGGACCCGCTGGAGCAATCGCGGCAGCAGCATCTGGAACTGGCAATTGCAATCGCCGCCGATTTCAGCTCGCCTGCTCAGCAGCAGGCTGCAAACATCGTACGCCTGAAAAGGTTGGTCGATTCGCGATTTGACAATCCCGTTCGTGCAACGCTTGCGGCCAACAAGGACTACAGTCAACCGGCAGACGATCGGCGGATTGCCGCTGCCATTGCTTTGCTGCCGCACACCACGATTGAGTCAAAGAATCGGGTCACGCTGCTGTTGGATCTGCTAATCGCCAGAAGTCAGAGTAACTTCGGTCAGGAGGCAGTCTTACTACGCCAAGGGAATCCAATCAGTCATGTGGCGGGGATTGGACACCTCATCGCCGGTCAATTGGGTTTATTGCCCGAAGCATTGGCTGGGGAATTGGAAACCCGGCTGGCCGAGGATCAGCCGCCGGTCGTCCTGTATGCTGCTGCCGGCCTCACTGCCGAACATGGTGCGGCGCTCGTCCCAACATTATTGGCCGCTGCCGACGAGTCCGATGACCGCTTCGTCAAGGCTGCCGTTTTTCAATCGGTTGAACACATTTTTGCGGCTGAGCGTGAGCAGCGCCTGCGAGCACAAACCGACGCCGCTGCCAAAAGGCCATCGGTGGACGAACTGAATGCCTTGGCTGAGAAGACGAACATTTCACGACAGGCCATTGAATACGCTGCTCGGATCGTTAAAAGAAACGACCGCAATGGTGATGGCGTGCTGACGGAGAAAGAGTGGACCGACATGTTGGTCGATCCGTCGCCGGCCGACACGAATCAGGACGGGCAGATCACGGTGGAAGAATATGCTGTCTGGATCCAAAGCCGAGCCAGCCGTTGAGCAGACCTAATTAGGTTCTTCCGCTGATTGCGTGGCCGCTCATCCAAAGGTGGGCAGCGAAACGGCTTTGGGTGGCACGCTCAGAGCCACAGCGATGGGCGTGAGCGGCGGTAGCGATAGCGAGCTGGTGAGACGTTCTCAGGCTATCACGCAGTTCTTTCCAGCACGCCCTTCGTTCCTCAGGGACGTGCCACCCTGAGAGAGAATTTGGCAGACCAAGTTGGCAATGCAGAACTTACGGAAGAACCATGTTGCGAATGAAGAAACTCTTTGTACCGATCAACGAAATTACAAATGTATAAGGTCCGGCGAAAGTTCTATTGGGCGATTTTGGTAGCCGTCTGCATGTGGCCGATTGCTGCCAAGGGGCAAGATTGGCGCGAGCCGCCGAGCGTGCTGCCGGGAACCGCAGCGTGGGTCCCGCAGGAGCAGCTCGATGTGCAATTGATGGATGGCGCTCACCGCTACATCGAGCGCCAGATCGATCACTCACGCGATGGACGGGCACGGTTTTGGAATCGTGACCTGTCGTCACCGGCCGCTTACGAGCAGTCGGTCGCGGAGAATCGCGAGCGTTTCCGCTCCATCATCGGAGCCGTCAATCGCGGCCGCGAACGCAACCATCACATTGCGCTGCCGCCGCAGACGCCGCGAGTCCGCATGGAGTGGCTTGCAGACGACGATCAGCCAGCGGTGGTTTTTGAATCGGATCGCTACCGCGTAATCCGAGTGCGCTGGCCGGTGCTGAAAGGCGTGCATGGCGAAGGCTTGTTGCTTGAGCCGGCGAACTCCACACCGGCAGCGAGCGTGGTGGTTCTGCCCGATGCCGATCAGACGCCCGAACAGATCGCTGGCATCGATCCCGGTCTGCCGCTGGATCAGCAGGTGGCGCGGCAACTGGTCGAGAACGGGCTGCGGGTGATCGTGATGGCGCTGATCGATCGCGAGCCGGTGTTAGAGGGTGATCGTCAACAAACGCGACGCGAATGGATTTATCGTCAAGCCTTTCAGATGGGACGGCATGTGATCGGTTATGAGGTTGAAAAGGTTCAGGCGGCGCTGGATTGGTTGCAGACGACTGCGGCTGATAATCATCCGCTCAGCGTTGCCGGTTACGGCGAAGGCGGCTTGATCGCATTTTATACGGCGGCGGTCGACACCCGCGTCCGCGCCGCGCTGGTCAGCGGATATTTTGGGCCGCGGGAAGCGGTTTGGCAGGAGCCGATCTACCGCAATGTCTGGTCGCTGCTGCGCGAGTTCGGCGATGCTGAAATCGCCACGCTCATCGCCCCGCGATCGCTGGTGATCGAGTACTGCGAAGTGCCGCAAGTGACGGGTCAGAAGGGCGAACTCCAGACGCCGACGCTGGCCGCGGTGCGCAGCGAAGCCCAGCGGATCGACACACTCACTCGTCCCGGCTTCCAACCCCGTGAGCTGATCAGCGGAACCGATGGCGCGGCGATCGGCCCCTGGTCGCAGCCGGCATTGCAGCGATTGACATCGATGCTCGGGCTACAGAACCTGCGCCCGCTGCAGGAGGCAGAGAACCTCGTCGCTGGCCCGCCGGGAGACGACAGCGAGCGGCAACTGCGACAGGTATGGGAACTGGATGACTACACCCAGTGGCTGGTGCGTGATTCAGATCACGTTCGCAATGATTTTTTACTGTATAAGATTTTCCCGGAGCACAAGCAGCCGCGGTGGTCGACCGAAGCGGTGCATCCGACGTCATCACCGGAGGCGTTTGTACAGCAGGCGGAGCCCTTTCGCCAGTACCTCTGGCAAGAGGTGCTGGGCAAGTTTGATGAGCCGCTGCTGCCTGCCAATGCCCGGTCGGTCAAAATTGCCGAGCAGGAAGACTGGGTGGCGTACGATGTGGTGCTCGATGTGTTCCCCGACTTGATCGCTTGGGGAATTCTGATGATCCCCAAAGATCTCGCTGCGGACGAACGCCGCCCGGTGGTCGTGGTCCAGCACGGCCGCAACGGCTTGCCGCAGAACATCATGAATGGTGGCTATCACAATGTCGCTGGCCGGTTGCTGCAGCAGGGATTCATCGTTTTTGCGCCGCATAATTTGTATCGCGGCGAAGACCGTTATCGCTGGCTGGATCGCAAGGCCAACAGCGTCAAGGCGAGCCTGTTTTCGTTCATCATCGCGCAGCACGATCAGATCACGCGGTGGTTGGAGACACTGCCGTTTGTCGATGGAAAGAAAATCGCGTTCTACGGCAACAGCTACGGCGGCGAGACGGCGGTGCGCGTGCCGCCGCTGCTGGAGCGTTACGCATTATCTATCTGTGCGTCGGATTTCAACGATTGGACGCGCAAAGTGGCGGACACGCATAACAGCCACAGTTTCATGCACACCATCGAATGGGAGATGCCGTACTTTAATATGGGCAGCACGTTCAGCTATGCGGAGCTGGCGTATCTGATGGTGCCGCGGCCGTTCATGGTCGAGCGAGGACATCATGATTTGGTGGCTCCGACTCAGTGGGTCGGTTATGAGTTTGCGAAGGTCCGTTGGTTGTATGACCAGCTTGGCTTGCAAGACCGCAGTGCGATCGAGTTTTTCCAAGGTGGGCACACGATGAAGGGGAACGAGACGTTTCGTTTTCTGCAGCAGCACCTCGATTGGCCGCAGCGGGCGAGCGGACCCTAATTGAGTTGCCCGGTGTTTGTTAAGCAACACAGAAGATGATATTCGGCAAAATTCTATCAGCCGGCACGCCTTAGCGTCCGGTTCGCACGAGCAATGAGCCGCACAGCAGCATGGCTCTCTCCCGGCGGAAAACACACCGCGCGCGGTGAAAGGATCGCCGCTAGGAACGTCTGTCCGGGTGTTCGCCACCCCTTCTTTTGTGTCGTGAGTTGCGGCGGCAGAAACTTTCTTGGGCCGTCATTCACGGTCTAAACCGGCGCTCGATGCGTCTTGCGATAGCGACAGCGCTTTGGTCTGTGCTGCGCGGCCCGCCAGTTGCAAATGGCCGCCGTTCTCAATCACGCGCCGCCGGCTTAGCTCTGTTTTGAAGCAGGTCTGCACAAGTCCTTTGATTCGGGCGCGGGCGCTTGGGCCTGAGAACCGGACGCTAACGCGTGCCGGCTGATTGAATTTTGCCAAAGATCATGTTCTGTGCTGACTAACGCATGCCGGCTGATTGAACTTCGCGGAAGTTCAGGTGCTTCGCCGCTAGGGAAATAAATGTGATGTCGATGGATTTGGAAGTGATGGATCGTGAGCTCAGTACGAACAACGTGGATGTGACGCTGCCGCCATTAGAGATGCATGGTCTGTCCAAGCGCTTTCGCCAGGGGACCACAACGGTGGTAGCGCTGGAGCACTTTTCGATGACGGTCCAACCCGGCGAATTTGTGGCCATTATGGGAAACAGCGGATCGGGTAAGAGCACGCTGTTGAATCTGATCGCCGGACTGGCGCAACCGGATGAAGGGACCGTATGGATCGACGGCGAGGAAATCAGCGCGATGCGTGACCCGCAGTTGACTCGTTTTCGTCGCAGCAAGGTCGGGCTGGTGTTTCAAGCGTTCAATCTGATTCCCACGCTGTCGGCGATCGATAATGTTCGCTTGCCGGTGTTAGCCGGAGCGCCGCAAGGGGCGCTGGATGCGGAGGAATTGCTGCGTCTGGTGGGCCTGCAGCATCGCAGTGCCCATCGTCCGGACGCGCTCAGCGGTGGCGAGCAGCAGCGCGTGGCGATCGCTCGGGCGCTGATTTCACAGCCTGCGATTCTGCTTGCCGACGAGCCGACCGGTAGTCTCGATTCGGTCACGGGGCAGTCGATCTGCCGGCTGCTCAAGGAGTTGCACCGCGACACTCGCCGCACGGTCGTGGTGGTCACGCACGAGCCGGAAGTGGCCCGCTGGGCTGACCGTGTGGTGGTACTCCGCGACGGTCGCAAGTTGGCCGAGTTTTCCACCGATGCGCTGCAGGATGCTGGGGCATTGGCGGCGCGGTACCGCGACATCGTGAGCGGAGTGAGCCAAGAAGGGGATGCAACATGAAGTTGCTGCACAAGCTGTTGCTCGGGCAGGTGCTGCGGCATCCGGCGCGTTTCCTGCTGACGACGCTGGCGATCATCGCGGCTTCCGTGATCGTGATCTGGGTGGTCAGCGGCTACGACTCGCTCGTCTCGCAGTTCGACCAATTTGCCGATGACTATGTGGGCCGGTACCAATATGTGCTCGTGACGGCCGAGCCGCCGAACCTGAAGGATGCCGGTTCAGCGGCGATCGGTGCAGGCTGGGTCGCTGAGCTGGCTCGCGATCCCGCCGTGCGAGCAGTTGATGCGGAAGTACACCTGCAGGCCAAAGTCCGGTCTGCTGCCGAACATCGCCGTGGCAAACGACCGGATCCCACAAAGCTCGACCCGCGCGGAGCCCGCGCCTATGGTCCTCCGCCGCCTCCGACCGTGGTGTTCACCGAGGCCAGCGTGCCGCCTTATCCGCTGGTGCAGGGCCGGTGGTTCAATCCGGCGAGCGAGCGAGCCGAAGGTGTGATCGGCGAGCGTGCGGCGGGCCAACACCGAATCGAATTAGGCAGCGAGGTGACCATTGAGACCGATGATGGGCAACTGAGTGTGCTGATCGTCGGTGTGGTCGAGCAGGTGCGCGAGATTCAGGGGGCCGGCCGTTGGAGTCCGACCCCGACTCGGGGCCCCGCGGTCTCGCCGCTGTACTTGCCGATGAGCCAGAGCGCGAGCCTGCTGCCCGGCACGCAGCCGATCACGATCGCGCCGATTGAACTTCATCAAGGGGCGGAGGAAGCCGTGTTCCTTGCCCGTTGGAACAAGCGGTTGGTTGAGGCAACGCCAGAACTGGAGTTGATCTCGGCTGGCGACGTGCAGAGCGACTTGGAGAGCAGCCGAGCGGCGGAGGGTGTACGGAATCAAGCGTATTCGGCCACCGGGCTGGCGCTGTTGGCGGCGCTGTTCATCATCTTCACCGCGCTGAGTATGGGCGTGCACGAGCGGGCGCGGCAGTTTGCCGTGCTGCGCGCGATCGCGCTGACGCCTCGCCAGATCGCCGCATTGGTGTTGCTGGAGAGTCTGCTGCTCGGCGGGATCGGCTGGCTGGGCGGGTTGGCAGCCGGCTGGGGATTGCTGAGCCTGATGAGCAGCGCCCAGCCAGAGCTGTTTACGGGCGGTCCGTCGCTGGGGCGGTGGTGCATCGGACTGTCGTTCGTCTGTGCCATCGGTGGCGCTTTGGCAGCGGCTGTGTTTCCTGCCTGGCGGGCGATGCGGATCAGTCCGCTGGAAGCGATCAATGCGCCGGCTGCGCGCGTGTCGCCACGACTGATCCGCAGCTTAGTCAGCGGCGGCGGTTTGCTGATTCTCGTCAATCCATTGCTGGTATTTGCCTGGCCGAACAAGGACGGAGTCGACTATCCGATTTACGTAGCCGTGGGCTGTTCGGCGATGGCGATCGGTTTTTTGTTATTGACCCCGTGGGCGATCGTGCTGGTCGAGAAGTGGCTGGGGCCGTGGGTTTCGCGGCTGTTGCGGCTCGAGCCACGGCTATTGGCCTCAGAGCTGTCGGCCAATCTGTGGCGGTCGCTGGGGACATGCGCGGCGCTGACTCTAGGACTGGGCCTGTTCGTGGCGACGCAGGTCTGGGGCTATTCGATGCTCCAGCCGTTCGTACCTGGCCGATGGGTGCCAGGCATCTTGGTGAACTTCACCGCTGGCGATGTGCCGGAAGCGGAGTTCGCAGCGGTGGCCGGCGCTGCGGGCATGCGTGCGGAAACACTCTTGCCGCTAGCGGTCGAGCAAGCGAGGTTAGCCGAGGACATTACCGACAGCGTTGCCCATGCCAGCGTCGCGCGGCAAGACAACGTGATCATCATCGGGCTGGATCCCCCGCGCGGGATCGGCGCGGCCGACGCGTTGTTGGATTTGCGATTCGTCGCTGGCAGCCGGATGGAGGCCGCCGCCGCGATGGCCGCAGGGCGGGGTTGTGTCGTTCCTGACCACTTCGCCCGAGCAGCCGGACTAGCGATCGGTGACGCGTTTGAACTGCTGCCGCCGGAGTCGCCGGAGCAGCCGGTGCGGTACGAAGTCGCCGGGATTGTTGAGTTGCCCGGCTGGCACTGGATGACCAAGTTCTCGGGACTGCGGCGGCGCAGTGGACGTGCCGCGGCGATGGTGTTTGCCGACTTGCAGAGAGTCCGCAGCGACTTTGCCCTGCAGCAAACGCAGTTCTACTGGGGCGAGCTCCAGCCGGGGGCGTCGGTGGCGGCGCTCGGGGCGGAACTCGAAACGCTCGTCGCCCGCTTCCCTGGGCCGCGGCAGCCGGTCAATCCGCAGGGGATGTGGACCATCGGCGCGATTGACATCGGCGACCATGTGCGGCTCAGCACGCCGCAGGTGGTGCAGGCCCTGATCGCCAATCGGGCCAGTGGAATGATCTGGGGGATGAGCCAATTGCCGCTGGTGACGCTCGCAATCGCCGCGCTGGGCGTGCTCAACACGATCATGGCGTCGATCCGAGCCCGCACCTGGAGCATCGGAGTGATGCGTGCGGTCGGCCTGTCGCGCAGCGGCTTGGCACGGTTGGTGTTGGCCGAAAGTCTGCTGCTCGGCGTCGTCGCCTGCGTGATCAGTCTCGCGTTTGGCTTGCTCGCCGGTTGGTGCGGGGCCGGCATTTCGCAGTACGTCAGCTTCTTTGGCGGGCTCAATCCGACGCTGGTGATCCCCTGGGGGCAGCTTGCCGGAGCGCTGGCGGCGACGCTGGCCCTGTGCCTGGTGGCAGCGCTGTGGCCGGCGTTGCGGGTTGCGCAGCGCGAGCCGCTGGAACTGCTGCAAGCCGGCCGGGCGGCGTCGTAGGGCGGCAGGTTGCTGGTTTCGGGTTGCGGGCGGCGGGTTGCGGGCGGCAGGTGGCAGGTGGCAGGTGGCAGGTGGCGGGTGGCGGGTGGCGCTCGAACGAAGCAAACACTAACAATCCCCCGTCCCCGTCCCCGTCC
>Ga0182745_1000095_pt1 | contig 125045 bp, 113 predicted proteins | sample eDN3rd30CKraftBY_FD_128523 | JGI IMG/M metagenome (GOLD analysis project Ga0182745, IMG submission 128523) | Enriched backyard soil microbial communities from Emeryville, California, USA - eDNA 3rd pass 30_C Kraft BY (version 2) (version 2) | ecosystem: Environmental > Terrestrial > Soil >...
ACGCTTTGCGTTCAAGCGCCACGCAGGCTGGGCTCCACCAACGATGCCCGAAGCCAACGTCGACGCGACTGCTGTGGCCTGGGGCAATGCCGACGGGCGACCGCAGCGATCGGTGGATTCAGGGTTAGCGTCGCGGCCGTGGCGCTTCCCATCCAGATCGTCCCGTCCGTCCTTCCGGCCGACTTCGCCCGGCTCGGCGACGCTGTTGCCGCACTTGAGGAGGCCGGTGTCGACCTCATCCAGTGGGACGTGATGGACGGCCAGTTCGTGCCCAACCTGACGTTCGGACCCGACGTCATCGCGGCGGCCCGCAAGCACTGCAGCGTGCCGTTCGAGGCGCACCTGATGGTGTTCACGCCCGAGGCGATGGCCGCCCAGTACGTCGAGGCCGGCTGCCAGCGGCTGATCGTCCACGCCGAGTCGACCACCCACCTGCACCGCACACTCGGGCTGGTGAACTCGCTGGGGGCCAACGCGGCGGTCGCCCTCAACCCGGCCACCCCGGCGTCGGCGGTCGAGCACGTACTCGACCTGGTCGACCTGGTGCTCGTGATGACGGTCAACCCCGGCTTCGGCGGCCAGGCCTACATCGCCACGATGGAACCCAAGGTCACCGAGGTACGCCGGATGCTTGACGCCCGCGGCCTCGGCCGCGTCCACGTCGAGGTCGACGGCGGCATCAGCGCCGACACGGTCGGGCAGGCCGCGGCAGCCGGCGCCAACGTGTTGATCTCGGGCAGCTGGATGTTCAAGCACCCCGGAGGCCTCAAGGCCGCGGTCGACGAACTCCGCGAGTTGGCCACCGCGTCGGTCGACGGCGTCTGATCAACCGAAGACGGCCGACGGCGCGATCCGCGACCTCGCCTCGCACGGTGGCCCACCGACCAACCTTCGGGCGCGTGATAGGATTTGTGCAAATGCACACGAGTTATCACGAACGAAGGCGACACGAGTGACGACGTTCGACGACATCGCAACCGAGATGGCACGGCAGGAGATCGAGCTTCCGTCGTGGGCGTTCGGGAACTCGGGAACCCGTTTCAAGGTGTTCGCGCAGGCCGGTGTGCCCCGCGACCCGTTCGAGAAGATCGCCGACGCGGCCCAGGTGCACGAACTGACCGGGTTGGCCCCGGCGGTGGCCCTCCACATCCCCTGGGACCGGGTCGACGACTTCGACGCGCTTCGTGCCTACGCGGCAGGTCACGGGCTGCGGCTGGGGACCATCAACTCGAACACGTTCCAGGACGACGACTACAAGCTCGGCAGCCTGTGCCATGTCGACGAGCGCGTTCGCTCGAAGGCGGTTGCGCACATGCTCGAGTGCGTCGACGTCATGGACGTCACCGGCAGCCGCGACTTGAAGATCTGGCTGCCAGACGGGCTCAACTATCCGGGCCAGGGCGACCTGCGCGACCGTCAGGACCGCCTCGCCGACTCGCTTGCCCAGGTGTATGCCCGCCTGGGTGAACACCAGCGGTTGGTGCTCGAGTACAAGTTCTTCGAGCCGGCGTTCTATGCCACCGACGTTCCCGACTGGGGTACCTCGTACGTCCAGTGCCTGGCGTTGGGCGAGCGGGCGGTGGTGTGCCTCGACACCGGCCACCACGCGCCCGGCACGAACATCGAGTTCATCGTCATGCAGTTGTTGCGGCTAGGCCGGCTGGGGGCGTTCGACTTCAACTCGCGGTTCTACGCGGACGACGACCTGATCGTCGGCGCCGCCGACCCGTTCCAGCTGTTCCGCATCCTGTTCGAGGTCGTGCGCGGTGGCGGCTACGACCCGGGCAGCCAGGTGGCGTTCATGCTCGACCAGTGTCACAACATCGAAGCGAAGATCCCCGGCCAGATCCGCTCGGTGCTCAACGTGCAGGAGATGCTGGCGCGGGCGCTCCTCGTGGATCGCGCCGCGTTGTGTGAGGCCGAACTGGCCGGCGACGTGCTCGCCGGTCATCAGGTGGTGATGGACGCGTTCTCCACCGACGTGCGCGCCGACCTGGCCGACTGGCGCAGTTCGCGTGGCCTGCCTGCCGATCCGATGGCGGCGTACCGCGACAGCGGCTACGCCGACAAGATCGCCGCCGAGCGCATCGGTGGAGCCCAGGCGGGTTGGGGGGCGTGACCGTGCACGACACCGTCCGACAGCTGCTCGATCGGTCGCATCGCCTCGGCGCCGACCAGCGCAACACCAACTATGCGGGCGGCAACACGTCGGCCAAGGGCACCGACACCGACCCGGTGACCGGTGAGCCGGTGGAGCTGATGTGGGTGAAGGGGTCGGGTGGAGACCTGGGCACGCTCACCGAGGCCGGCCTGTCAGTGCTGCGCCTCGATCGCCTCCGCGCGCTGGCCGGCGTGTATCCGGGGCCGGAACGCGAGGACGAGATGGTGGCCGCGTTCGACTATTGCTGCCACGGCAAGGGCGGCGCCGCGCCGTCGATCGACACGGCAATGCACGGCTTGGTCGCCGCCGCCCACGTCGACCACCTGCACCCCGACAGCGGCATCGCGATCGCCACGGCTGCCGACGGCGAGCAGCTCACCCAGCAGATCTTCGGTGGCAAGGTCGCATGGGTCCCGTGGCGACGACCAGGCTTTCAGTTGGGTCTCGACATCGCCGCCATCCACGATGCGCAACCCGACACGATCGGAGTGGTGCTCGGCGGTCACGGCATCACCGCCTGGGGCACTACCAGCGCAGCCGCCGAGGCCAACTCGCTGTGGATGATCCGCACCGCCGCGGAGTTCATCGAACGGCACGGACGCCCCGAGCCGTTCGGCGCAGTCGTCGAGGCGCGCCGACCGCTGGCCCCCGGTCAGCGGCGCGCCCGGGCAGCCGCGCTGGCACCGCACATCCGCGCGATCGCCTCGGCCGATCGACCGATGGTCGGCCACTTCACCGACGACGACACGGTGCTCGAGTTCCTCGCCGGCGCACACCTCGAACGCCTCGCCAACCTCGGTACGTCGTGTCCCGACCACTTCATTCGCACCAAGGTGCGGCCGCTCGTTCTCGACGTGTCGCCCGATGCGCCACTCGACGAGTGTGTGAGCCGTCTCGCCGAGCTACACGCGGCGTACCGCGATGACTACCGCGGGTACTACGAACGCCATGCCACGCCCGACTCCCCCGCCATGCGCGGCGCCGACCCGGCCATCGTGCTCGTGCCCGGTGTCGGCATGTTCTCGTACGGCAAGGACAAGCACACCGCACGGGTGGCGGGCGAGTTCTACGTCAACGCCATCAACGTGATGCGCGGCGCCGAGTCGATCTCGACCTACCAGCCGATCGCCGAGGCCGAGAAGTTCCGCATCGAGTACTGGGCGCTGGAAGAAGCGAAGCTGCAGCGCATGCCCAAGCCCCGCTCTCACGCCGGCCGCATCGCGTTCGTCACCGGCGCCGCGAGCGGGATCGGCAAGGCAATCGCCACCCGGCTCGCGGCCGAGGGTGCGTGCGTGGTCGTGGCCGATCTCGACCTGCAGAAGGCGCACGACGCGGCGGCGGCGATCGGCTCCGCCGACGTCGCCGTGGGTGTGCAAGCCGACGTGTCCGACCCGGCCCAAGTGCAGGCCGCGATCGACGCGGCCGTGCTCGCGTTCGGCGGCGTCGACCTCGTCGTGAACAACGCCGGCCTGTCGATCTCGAAATCGCTCGCCGACACCACCGCCGCCGACTGGGAACTGCTCCACGACGTGCTCGCCAAGGGCAGCTTCCTCGTGTCGCAGGCAGCCGCCAACGTCATGGTTTCCCAGGGCATCGGCGGCGACATCGTGTACATCTCGTCGAAGAACTCGGTCGTCGCCGGGCCGTCGAACATCGCCTACAGCGCAGCCAAGGCCGACCAGGCCCACCAGGTCCGGCTGCTGGCCGCCGAGCTGGGCGAGCACGGCATCAAAGTCAACGGCATCAACCCCGACGGCGTCGTGCGCGGCAGCGGCATCTTCGCCGGCGGCTGGGGCGCCAACCGGGCCGCCGTCTATGGCGTTGCCGAGGAGGAGCTCGGAGCGTTCTACGCCCAGCGCACGCTGCTCAAGCGCGAGGTGCTGCCCGAGCACGTCGCCAACGCGGTCGCCGCGATCACGTCCGACGAGTTCAGCCACACCACCGGCCTCCACGTCCCGGTCGACGCCGGCGTCGCAGCCGCCTTCTTGCGCTGACGCCGTGGCCCGACGCGTCGTCGCCGCGATCGACATCGGCGCTTCCGGGGGCCGAGTGGTCGCCGGCATCATCGACGCCGGCAAGGTCACGCTCGATCCTGTCCATCGCTTCCCGAACGGCGTGGTCGAGCTCGACGGCCGCCTGCGCTGGAACATCACGGCGCTGTTCGACCACGTGCTCGACGGACTCGCCCTGCTGGCGACGAAGTACCCCGAGGTCGAGTCGATCGGCGTCGACACGTGGGCCGTCGACTATGGCGTGCTGGGCGCCGGCGGCGGCCTGCTCGCCGAACCGATCTCGTACCGCGACCCGCGCCACGTGGACGCCGCCCGCGACGTGCACGCACACGACCCGCACGCGGCGCTGTTCGACATCAACGGGCTGCAGTTCCTGCCGTTCAACACGCTCTACCAACTTGCCGCAGCAACCCGCGAGCCGGTCTGGGGCGAAGCCCGGCAGGTGGCACTGATTCCTGACCTGCTCGCGTACTGGCTCACCGGTGAGCTGCGCACCGAGTACACCAATGCCACCACGACGGGCCTCGTCGACGTCGCCACCCGCGACTGGTCGCCGTACCTGCTCGACCGCCTCGGTATCCCGCCGGCGATGATGCCGCCGATCGAGCAACCCGGCTCCACACGCGGCACCCTGCTGCCCCACATCGCCCGCCGCCTCGGGCTCCGGCAGTCCACCGCGGTGACCACCGTGGCATCGCACGACACGGCCTCGGCGGTCGTCGGCGTGCCCGCCACCGACCCGAATTTCGCCTACGTCGCCAGTGGCACCTGGTCGCTCGTCGGTGTCGAGCTCGCCGCGCCGCTCGTCACCCACGCGGCGCGCGACGCCAACTTCACCAACGAAGGCGGCCTCGACGGGCGCACGCGCTTCTTGCGCAACGTCGGCGGCCTCTGGCTGCTCCAGGAGTCCATGCGGTCGTGGGACGAGCGGGGCACGTCGGTCGACCTGACGCAGCTGCTCGTCGACGCCGCCGGCCTGCCGGGCGGTGGGCCGCTGATCGACGTCGACGACCCCACCTTGATCGCCCCCGGCGAGATGCCGGAACGTATCGCCACGGCCGTCGCGGCCTCCGGCGAGCGCCCACCCGGAGACGCCGCCGCGTTGACCCGTTGCATCCTCGACTCGCTGGCCGCGGCGTACGCCCGCGTCGCCCGTCAAGCAACTGCACTCGCCCGACACCGGGTCGACGTGATCCACATCGTCGGCGGCGGCTCGCAGAACGAACTGCTCTGCCGGCTCACCGCGGCCGCCACCGGCCTTCCGGTGGTCGCCGGCCCGGTCGAGGCAACCGCGCTGGGCAACGTCCTCGTCCAAGCACGCGCGATCGGTGCCGCCGAAGGAAGCCTCGACGACCTGAGAGCGATCGCCGTCGCGTCCACCAACCTCACGAGGTACGAACCCTGACGAACCGCGCCTGAAGGCTCAGCGGACCGTCAACCACCGGGGCGAGCCGCCTACTCGCTGAGCCCCTCAGCCACGTTCCCGCGCGCGGTGTCGGCTCGGCCGTGAGCGGCCGTGGTCAGCCGATCAGCAGACCGATCGCCAGCAGTGAGCCGTAGGCGAGTTGCACCTTGCCGGTGCCACCCAGCACCGGGATCAGCGCCGGGCCTTTGGCGCCGCCGAGCACGGCCTTCACCGGCTGGATCGCCACGGCCAAGGCGACGACACCCAGCGCGGCCCACGGGCGCCAGCCGGCGCAGATCACCGCGCACGCTGCGGCGCCGACGACCAGCACCACGTAGAACCAGCGGGTGCGTGCATCGCCGAGTCGCACGGCGAGGGTGCGCTTGCCCGCCGCAGTGTCGGTGGGGATGTCGCGCAGGTTGTTGACCACCAGCAACGCGCAGGCCAGCAGGCCGACACCCACCGCCGCTGGCCACGCCACGTCGGGTACGTGACCGATCGCCACGTACGTGGTACCCACCGTGGCGACGAGGCCGAAGAACGTGAACACGAACACCTCGCCGAGGCCCAGGTAGCCGTATGGACGCGGGCCGCCGGTGTAGCCCCACGCGGCCAGGATCGCCGCCAACCCGACCACGATCAGCCACCACGACGTAGTCGCCGCCAGCGCCAAGCCGACCAGCGCGGCCAGCCCGAACACAGCCAGCGCGGCCCGCTTCACGGCCCCGGGCGACGCCCTACCCGACGCCACCAGCCGCATCGGCCCCACACGTACGTCGTCGGTGCCGCGCACCCCGTCGGAGTAGTCGTTGGCGTAGTTAACGCCGATCTGGAGCAGCAGCGACACGGCCAACGCAGCGACCACCCGCCACCACGTCACGCCGACGTCGATCGCCTCGACGTCGTAGATGCCGGCCGCGCGGCCTTCTCCATGAGCGGCACGGTAGGCGACCGCCCAACCGACCACGACGGGTACGACCGCGGCGGGGAGAGTGCGGGGGCGCGCGCCGGCCCACCAGTCGGATGCTGTCGTCATCGGTGCGCCATGATGGGCCGATGAGCGAGCTTTGGCAACTGGGGGCACTCGAACTTGCGGCGGCGATCAAGGCGGGTGACACGTCGAGCCGTGCCGTGGTCGAAGCCCACCTCGCCCGAATCGACGCCGTCAACCCGCACCTCAATGCGATCGTGCGGCGCTTCGACGAGCAGGCGCTGGCCGAGGCCGACGCGGCCGACAAGGCGCTCGCCGAAGCCGCCGACCCGTCGGACCTGCCGGTGTTCCACGGCGTGCCGTGCACCGTCAAGGAGAACATCGACCTGGCCGGCACACCCACCACGCAGGGCATCCCGGCGTTGGCCGAGGCGATCGCACCGATCGACGCTCCCAGCATCGAGCGCTTGCGGGCCGCCGGGGCGATCCCGATCGGGCGCACCAACCTGCCCGACCTCGGCCTGCGCATCCACACCCGCTCCACGTTGCACGGCCTGACCCGCAACCCGTGGAACCCGAACGTCACCGCCGGCGGGTCGTCGGGCGGCGAGGCGTCGGCGCTGGCGGCGGGCATGAGCCCGCTCGGGCTCGGCAACGACATCGGTGGCTCGCTGCGCAACCCGGCACACTGCTGCGGCATCGCCTCGGTCAAGCCCACCACGGGCGTCGTCCCGATGGCCACCGTCATCCCACCCGAGGACTCGATGCTGGCCGGGCAGGTGATGCTCGCCGAGGGCCCGATGGCCCGCCACGTCGCCGACGTGCGCGCGGCGATCGCCGGGTGGAGCCCGCGCGACCCCCGGTCGGTGCCGGCAGTGCTCACCGACCTGGCGCCGGGCGAGCAGCTCAAGGTCGCCGTGATGGCCGACCCACCCGGTGGCGCGACACACCCCGAGATCGCAGCCGCGGTACGGCGCGCTGCCGATGTGCTCGCCGACGCCGGCCACGACGTGGTCGAGGCCACGCCGCCCGACTACGAGCTGGCGATCGAACTGTGGGCGATGTTGCTGCTGGGCGACCTGGCCGTGCAGAAGCCGCTGCTCGACCTGGTGCTGTCACCCGAGGCGAGCGCCATCCTCGACTCACTCCAGGCCCGCTACCCCGTTCCCACGCTCGAATCGGCGATCACCCTCAACGCCCAGCGGTTCGCGATTGCCCGCGGCTGGTCGGCGTTCTTCACCGAGCACCCGGTGCTGCTGTCGCCGACCTGGGCGATGCCCCCGTTCGAGCACGACGCCGACACCCGCGGCGAAGGCATCGCCGAGTTGCTCGCCGACACGCTGCGGCCGGTGTTGCCCGGCAACCTGCTGGGCATTCCGGCGGCGATCGTGCCGGTCGGCCAGGCCGCCGGCACCCCGGTCGGTGTGCAGGTCTACGGCGACCGCTTCACCGACCTGCGCTGCCTGGCCGTCGCCGAACAGATCGAATCAGCAGTAGGAACCCCCACCCCCATCGACCCCGTCCTCTAGCCCGATGGTGCGTCGGCGGAGAGGTGGTGACGGTCGTCGAGTGGCGCACCCGCGGCGTAGCCGCCCCTCCGTTGTATCGAGACGACGGCCCGCGCACCAATGGTCTCGATACACCGGCTGCGCCGGCACTCGACCACCGAGGCGAGCCGCCTACCGGGCGAGCCTCCTGGCACCGTCTGACGGGGCGCGCTGATGCCGCGGTTGGTGGCGCTTGACCTGCCGGGGGGGCCGGGGTTCGTCGACGAGTTACGGCGGATCTGGGACGCGGGTGACGCCGCCTTCCCCGTCGATCAGCGGTTGCCCGCGGCGGCCAAGCGGGACGTGTACGCGGCGATGCGGGTCGGCGAGCCGGTCGAACCCGGCGATGCGCTGGTGGTGGCCACCAGCGGGTCGACCGGCGCACCGAAGGGGGTCGTGCTCACCCACGCGGCGGTCGCCGCCTCGGCCGCGGCGACATCGGCACGGATCGGCGTCGCTCCCGACGACCACTGGCTGGCGTGCCTGCCCCTCAACCACGTGGGCGGCCTGTCGGTCGTCACCCGGGCGCTCCATGCGGGCACACCACTCACCGTGCTGCCCGGCTTCGATGCCGCCGCGGTCATGGCCAGCGGTGCCACGCTGGTGTCACTGGTGGCAACCGCGTTGCAACGCATCGACCCTGCCGCGTTCCGGGTGATCGTGCTCGGCGGTGCCCGCCCGCCGGCCGAGCGCCCGCCGAACACGGTCGCCACTTACGGGATGACCGAAACCGGCAGCGGCGTCGTGTACGACCGACGCCCGCTCGACGGTGTCGAGGTGCGCATCGTGCAGGGCGAGATCCAGCTACGCGGCCCGATGCTGCTGCGCTGCTACCGCGACGGCCACGATCCGACAACCGCCGACGGCTGGCTCGCCACCGGCGACCTCGGTACGTTCGACGGTGGCCTGCTGACCGTTCACGGCCGCGCCGACGACCTGATCATCACCGGCGGCGAGAACGTCTGGCCCGAACCGGTCGAGGCTGTCTTGCGCCGGGTGCCCGGTGTTGCCGACGTCGCCGTCGCGGGAACCCCCGACCCTGAGTGGGGCCAGGTCGTCACCGCACACGTGGTCGGCGAGGTCACCCTCGACGCCTTGCGGGCGGCGGTGAAGGAGCAGCTCCCGGCCTTCTGCGCACCCCGCCGGCTGGTGCTCCACCGGACGCTCCCCCGCACGTCACTCGGCAAGCTGCAACGCCACTCGCTCGACACCGACCCAGGCGGTTGAGCCTCCCCAAGGTGGTTGAGCTTGTCGAAACCACCGGGTCTGCGGGACTGCGGTGGTTTCGACAGGCTCAACCACCTTGGGGGCCGGGTTGGGCTACGACAGGCTGGCTCGGACGCCGGCGCCGCCGTCGATGACGTACGTGTCGCCGGTGATCCACGAGGCCGCGTCGGAGGCCAGGAACACTGCCAGGTTGGCGATGTCCTCGGGCTCGCCGAGCCGGCCGGTGGGCAACGCGGCGGCGAGCTTGTCACCGAAGTTGTCGACCAGCACCGTCGCGAAGTCGGTCTTCACCAGCCCAGGGGCGATTCCCAGCACGCGAGTGGGCCCGAGCTCGCCGGCGAGCTGGCGGGTGAGGTGGATCAGCGCAGCCTTCGAGAGGTTGTAGACACCCAACCCGTACTCGGCGCGCAGCCCCCCGACCGAGGCGATGTTCAGGATCACGCCACCGCCGTTGGCTGCGAACGCCTGCTCGTGGGCGGCCTTCGACCAGAACAGCGGGCCGCGGAGGTTGACCTCGAAGGTCTTGTCGAACTGGCTCGGCTCGACGGTCAGCGTCGCCCCGTAGTGCGGGTTCGTGGCGGCGTTGTTGACCAGGATGTCGAGCCGCCCGAATCGCTCGATGGTCTCGGCCACGGTGGCTTCCGCCGCGTCGAGGTGTCCGGCGTTGGCAGCCCGCACGGCGATCTGGCCCGGAGCGCCTGCCGCGCGGATCTCGTCGGCCGCCGCTTCGAGCTGTTCGATCTTGCGCGACGACAGCATCACCGAAGCGCCCGCCCCGGCCAACCCGGCGGCGATCGCCTTGCCGATGCCCTTCGACGCCCCCGTGACCAGCGCGACCTTGCCCTCCAACGAAATCTGCATGCGCAGGAAGTTACGCGGAGGCGGCCCGCTCCGACGATTCGTCGGCCGTTGCCGACACCCGGCGCAACCGCACCTTGCGGATGCGGCGGCCTTCCATCGCCGTGGCCGTGATGTGCCAGCCGTCGTACTCGAGCTCTTCGCCCTCGGTCGGCACGTGTTCGAGGGTGGAGAACACCAACCCTCCGATCGTGTCCCAGTCGTCGTCGGGGAGGTCGATGTTGAGCACTTCGTTGAGCTCGCTGATCGGCGTGCCGCCGTCGACGAGCAGGTCGCCGTCGGGCAACTGCTCGATGTCGTGCTCTTCGATGTCGTACTCGTCGACGATCTCGCCGACCAGTTCCTCGAGGCAGTCTTCCAACGTCACCAGGCCGGCCACCTCGCCGTACTCGTCGGCCACGATCGCCATATGGAACTTCCCGGCCTGCATCTCGCGCATCAGGCGGGCCACCGGCTTGTTCTCGGGAATGAAGCGCACCGGGCGGACCAGGCCGAGCACCGCCGCTGCACCCTCGCCGTCGCGCTCGGCGCGGATCAGGTCCTTGGCGTACGCCAGGCCGATCACGTCGCCTTCCTCGCTACCGAACACGGGCAGCCGGCTGTGGCCGTGCTCGATCGCCAGGTCGAGCGCAGCGCTGATACTGGCCTCGTTGGGGATGATCACCATGTCGGGCCGGGGAACCATCACCTCGCGGGCGATGGTGTCGCCGAACTCGATGATGCTCTCGATCAGCTCGCGTTCTTCGTGCTCGATCACCTCGTCGTCGGCGGCCGCTTCGACGATGCCGAGCAGTTCCTGCTCGCTGACGAACGGCCCTTCCTTCAGGCCCTTGCCGGGCATGATCACGTTGGTCAGCCCGATCAGGCCTCGCGACACGAGCCGCAGCGGGGGGAAGCGCACGAGCAGTTCGGTGATCCGGGCGGTGCGCAGCGCGCCGCTTTCGGAGTGCATCACCGCGTAGGTCTTGGGCATCGCCTCGGTGCTGATGAAGAACACAATGAAGTTGACGAAGAAGCCGACGATCACACCGGCGCTGCCGAACAGGCGGTTGGCCAGCAGCGTGGTCAGCGTGGCCTGGCCCATCTGGAGCAGCGTCACCGCGATCAGCAGCGGGTTGATGAACATCTCGGGCCGGCTCACCAGGCGGTACAACGAGTGGGCCGCACGGGTGCCCTTCGCGTCGACGATGGTGTGGGCCTTGACGCGGCTGATCCGGTTCAGCGACGTCTCGGCGATCGCCAGGTAGGCGAGCACCACCAGCATCACCAAGATCGCCGCCAGCAGGGCCGCGTCCACGCCGTTCACCCGTGCACCTCCTGGGCCTGCCGGAAGCCGGCCGGCGCGGGGCCGTGCCAGTGCAGGCGTTTCAGGTAATCGAGTTCAGCGGCGCGCATCCGGGCGGTCTCCTCGGGTTCGGCATGGTCGTGGCCGAGTATGTGGAGCACACCGTGCACCACCAGTAGGGCCAACTCGTCGTCGAGCGTGCCGGCGTGGCCCGGCGCATTGGCCGCGGCCACCTGCGGGCACACCACCACGTCACCGAGCAGCACCGGCACCCCGGGAATCGGCGACGCACTGTCGTCGGCCCCGGCATCGGTGGCGGCGTCGAGCGGGAACGACAGTACGTCGGTGGGGCCGTCGACGCCCATGTGCTCGCGGTTGAGTTCGGCGATCTCGTCGGGTTCGACGAACGTCAGCGTCAGCTCGCCAGAGCGCCCTTCGGCGACGAGCACGCCGTGGGCGAGGGCCGCCCACCGGTCGGCGTCGACGGTCACCGTGGCCTGTTCGTCGGCCGCGATGATCGTGACGCCGGTGGGACTGACAGGGTCGGACATCAGGGTTGTCGGGGCGTGCCGGTGGTCGCGGAAGTACCGGCGCGCTCGTAGGCCTCGACGATGTCGGCCACGATCTTGTGGCGCACGACGTCGCCCGCGCCCAGGTGCACGAACGCGAGGCCGTCGACGCCCGTCAGGATGCGCTCGATGCCGGACAGGCCCGAGCGCCCGTCGGGCACGTCGATCTGGGTGGTGTCGCCGGTGACGACGACCTTGCTGCCGAACCCGATGCGGGTCAGGAACATCTTCATCTGCTCGGGCGTGGTGTTCTGCGCTTCGTCGAGGATGATGAACGAGCTGTTCAGGGTGCGCCCGCGCATGAACGCCAGCGGCGCGACCTCGACGGTTCCCCGTTCGAGCAACTTCTGAGCCCCCTCGACGTCCACCATGTCGTAGAGCGCATCGTACAACGGGCGTAGGTACGGATCGATCTTGGCCATCAGGTCGCCCGGCAGGAACCCGAGGCGCTCGCCGGCCTCGACCGCCGGGCGGGTGAGGATGATCCGCTCGACCTGCTTGGCCTGCAGCGCCTGGACAGCCATCGCCACCGCCAGCCACGACTTGCCGGTGCCGGCCGGGCCGACCCCGAACGTGATGATGTTGTCGCGGATGGCTTCGACGTAGCGCTTCTGGCCGGCCGTCTTCGGGCGCACCTGACGGCCTTTGGCCGACCGCAACACCTGGTGGGTGAGCACCTCGGTGGGGCTGTCGCCCTCGTCGACCATGCCGATCGCCCGGTCCACGGTGCGCTCGTCGAGTTCGTGGCCGCGTTCGAGCAGGCCCACCAGCTCCTCGAACAGCCGCCCGACGCGCTCGCTGTGGGCACCGCGCACGGCGATCTCGTTGCCGCGCACGACCACCTGGGTGTCGGGGAACTGCTGCTCGACCTGGCGGAGATACACGTCGCGAGGGCCGAGCAGCCCAGCCATCAGGTGCGGTCCGGCGACGACCACACGGGTGGTCGAGTCGGTGGATGACGTACGGGTGGACGTGGGGGTGTCGGTCATGCGGAGGCGCAGCGGCCGGGAGCGCTCATCAGGGTCTCCACGGTAGCGCCTGCGGCCGGGCGCGAGCACCGGTCGGGGACCGATCCCCACCGCGCCGCGTGGACATTCAGCGTTCTCAAAGATTTGGACAAGAAATTCCTACGGAATCCTTAAGTCGCGTCCGATAGATGCTCCGCGTCTTGTGCTGGGCACGGGCGCGACTGCTCGTACGACATATCGGGAGTTCGGGATGCGACAGATCGGCACACGCGGATGACCGCCGCGGCTGCCCCGTTCGGGGCCATCGTCGTCACGGTCCTCGTCGCGCTGGTTGCCGGCCTGGCGATCGGGCTACTGATCGCGCTGCGCATCGTCGTGCCGCGGGCGGTCGGCGACGCCGAGCGTGCCGTCGTCAGCCTGCTGCACCGCGACGAACTCACGGGCCTGGCCACCCGCCGGCGTTTCGTCGAGATCGTCAGCGACCGGCTCGTTGCCCGCGACGACGCCCACCGCGAGACGGTGGCCGCCGTCACCCGGATCAGCCTCGACCGCTTCAAGCAGATCAACGACAGCCTCGGGCACAACGCCGCCAACCAGGTACTCAGTGCGGTAGCGGCCCGGATCGCCGACGCGACCCACCGCTCGGGCGCCACCGCCGCGCGCACCGGCGGCGACGAGTTCGCATTGATCGACACGGCTGCGGCGTCGGTCGACGAAGCGCTCCAACGGGCCGAAGCGCTGCTGGCGATCCTGCGTGCGCCGATCGTGCTGCCCGAGGCCACGATCTTCGTCACCGCCAGCGTCGGCCTCGCGGCAGTCACCCCCGGCAGCGGTGTACCAGCCGAGGAACTGATCCATCGCGCCGACATCGCCACCCACCGCGCCAAGCTCGGCGGGCGCGACCGGATCGCCTTGTTCGACGACTCGATGCAGGCCGAGATCGCCGCCCGGGTCGATGTCGAATCGGCGCTCCATGGCGCGATCGGGCGCCGCGAGATGCGGCTCTACCACCAGCCGATCGTCGACATCACCACCGGGAGGCTGTGCGGGTTCGAGGCGCTGATCCGGTGGGAGCGGTCGCCCGGGCAGGTGATCCCGCCGAGTGACTTCATTCCGGTCGCCGAGGAGATCGGTCTCATCAACGAACTCGGCGCGTGGGCCCTTCACGACGCGCTGGCCACGTTGCGGCGGTGGACCGACGAGGGCCTGGTCGGGCGCACGGCCACGATGTCGGTGAACGTGTCGCCGCGCCAGATCGGCGACCCGCGGTTCGCCAGCGTCGTACGCGAGGCACTGGTGGCGACCGGCACCCAGCCGAGCCGGCTGTGGTTGGAGATCACCGAGACGATGATGATCGAGGAACCCGACCTGGCCGAGCGCACGCTGCGCGAGATTCGGGCGATGGGGGTGCGCATCGCCCTCGACGACTTCGGTACCGGCTACTCGTCGCTGTCGATGCTGCGGCGCTTCCCGATCGAGCGGATCAAGATCGACCGGGCGTTCATCCACGGCATCGCCGACCGGGCGTACGACCGCTCGCTCGTGCGCACGTTGGTGACGATGGCCCAGTCGATGGCGCTCGATCTCGTCGCCGAGGGCATCGAGACGGTGCAGCAGTTGCAGTCGTTGCGCGAAATCGGCTGCGACAAAGCCCAGGGGTACCTGATCAGCCGACCGATGCCGCCCGAAGCGATCCGTTCGACGATGACGGCGATGGGCGAGATGTCGGGCCTGGCGATCTTCGACGCCGTGCGCCAGGTGCCGACCGTGACCGCGCCGTCGCCGAACCATCCCTCGATGCGCCACGCCTTCTGACCACCCGAGCCCACCATGTGACCACGGGCCCGTCTCCGGGCCCGTGACCAGCATGTTCGTGGAGGCGTCGGCGGGAATCGAACCCGCGTGGACGGCTTTGCAGGCCGTTGCCTCAGCCACTCGGCCACGACGCCACGATGTCTCGGTGACGCGTCACCTTAGCGGGATGACCGCCCGAGTCGCCGGAAGGAATGTCACGATGGGCACATGCGCGCCTGGGCCCGACCGATCCACGCGGCGTTCGTCGTCGCCGCGGTGGCAGGGGCTGCGGCGTGCGGCGCCGACGACGCGGCTGGGTTGCCGACCTGCGTCGAGGCGATCGATGCCGCGGCCGACGAGATCGAGGTCGCCGGCCAACTGCGGCGGCTCGACGATGCACTCCTGCGCTGCGGCTCGTACAACGCTTACCTCGCCGCGCTGGCGAGCCACCCCGGTCTGATCGGCTACTCCCCTCAGACCTACGTGGAACTGCGCTGCGCCCACCTCACCGAAGCCCGCTACCGGTACTCGCCCACCTGCCGGGTGGCGAACCCACCCACCACTCCCCCGGTCGCGACCGCCCCGGAAGTCGTCTACGCGGCGGCCACGCTCGACGGTCGCGTCGTCGAGCTGCGCCCGTCGCCGGCCGTGCCGTTCACCGGCGACGTGCCCGCAGTGGTGCAGGACACCGTCGACATCGCCGTCGACCAGGGTTGCCCCGGCGTGCTCGCCCAGCGCGACCTGTGGGCTGGCCGAGCGGCCGCCGAGCAGGCAGGCAGCGCCGACATCGCCTCGGTCTACGCGCAACACGCGATCCACGTCGCGTTGTGGATCGGGTGCGCCGATGCCGAGCTGTCGCCGACGACCGACCCGGTGACAACCCCGCCGACGACGGGGTGACTACCGGAACAGCAACAGGTAGACGACGACGAACACCACGACGACCGCCGCGCTGGCGGCCGCCCACTGGAACGTCGAGCCGAACGTGCGCTGGTAGCGCCGACCGCGGCGGCCCCTGGTGGGTCGGCCCTTCGGCGGGGTGACCGCCTTGGTGGATGGTTTGCTCGCTGGTGCCATCGGCTGCGGATCGTAACGCAGCCCGGCGCGGGCCATCGGACCGTCCGGCTCGTACCGGACCGGCCGCGTTCGATCAGATCGGCGTCGTATCGCGACTTGACCTACGGGTACCCGACCACCCGCGTCGTGGTTTCCCACATGTCTCGCCGGAACGCGTGCAAGCGGTTCGGGCGCAGCCCACCCTGGGCGGCATGTCTGGGAAATACAGCTGGAAGTCCGTCGCCGGCACCGCCAAGAAGTGGGCCGACAACAAGCGCACCGAGGTCACGACCGCCGATCGGCGCACCCGCCGCGAGGCCACCGGCAACGAGGTCCAGATCGAACGTGAACTCGAACAGCAGACGGGCGGCGCCGTGCTGACCATGCTGTTCCCCGGGCTCGGGCGAGCGATCGAGCGCCAGGAGCAGCAGCGCCAGCAGGCCGCGGCCGATCGTCACGATCAGGCGCGTGCCGAGCGTGAGGCGTCGGTACTCGCCGGAGCCTCGGTCGAGGTCCGCGGCCACATCACCGGTCGCGCCGACGACCTGGCGGTGACGTTCACCGCCGACGACGAGACGCGCACGCTGCTGGTGTTGATGGAGACGGTCGACCCGGTTGCGTTCGACGGTGCCAGCCTGTCGGCCGCCGGGTTCGCGCTCGCCGACTTCCACGGCAACGGCACGTACCCGCTCGTCGCCGAGATCGAGTCGCTCGACCCCGGCGCCCATCACGTCGTGTTCAACGACGGCGACAGCGACATCGACTGGTACTACTGGACCGACGAGTACGGTCCGGCCACCGCGGTGGTGAGCGGTGGCGCGATCGAGGTCGTCATGCCGTGCCGCAACGCCGGCAGTCACGAAGTGACGGTCACCCTGCGCGTGCCGATGCCCTGACGAGGAATGCGGCCGCCCTCCTCATAGGGTCCCGGGTACGGCGACGCCGTCGGTGTCGTCGAAACGAAAGCAGACAACATGCAAGGCACAGTGAAGACCTTCAACAGTGAGAAGGGCTTCGGCTTCATCTCTCGTCCAGGCGGGCAGGACGTGTTCGTCCACCACTCGAACATCGCCGGCGAGGGCTACAAGTCGTTGACGGAAGGCCAGTCCGTCGAGTTCGAAGTCGGCCCCGGCCGCAAGGGCGAAGAAGCCCGCAACGTCCGCGCGCTCTGACACCCGCGTCCATCGCGCCGCCGTCCCCAGGGGCGGCGGCGCTTTGCGTTTTCGGGCTCGCAGCAGCATTCCCCAACGCAGCCGCAGGCACCGCGCGCCGGGAACGCGGGCGCTGCCAGGTAGGATCAACACGAATTCTTGGGCGAGTCGCCTCGCTTGGGCAGGACGGCCGGTTGCGCTGTCGCCCCGTGCAGGCTCGACGCCTCCCCGAGCCGTCGCCCGAGGAGAGGCCATGCGCGAACACACCGAGGAACTGGCCAGCCGAGTCATTTCGTGCTGAGGCTCGACTGGAACGCCCTCCAGGCCGGCGACCGGGTGCTCGTCCACCACGCCGACGGCGGCGCCGCCCGGCTGGTCGCCGGGATTGTTGTCTCGGTGGAGCAGTCCGGCGGTTCGAACGACGTCGGCGTGCGCCTGGCGAGCCGAGAGAGCCCCGCCGGGTTGGTGCACCCCGGACGCCTGACCGTCCACCACGACCCCATCGAACTCGACAGCCACTGCTGGCGGTGCACCACGAGCGACCCACCCAAGGCGGGCCTACGGCGTGCCTGACCCGTCGCCCGTGCTCTCCGCCGGCACCGCGCCAGGGCCGCCCGCCCTCGCGGTCTTGTTCGCCGTGCTGCGCCGGCTCGGCCCACAACTCGTCGAGGCGACGCTCGTCCCGTCGCTGCTGTGCTACGTCGGCGCGGTCACGGTCGGCTTCGCCTGGGGGGTTCTCGCGGCGGCGACGTGGACCGCGCTGTCGATCGGGCGCCGGGTGGCCATGCGCCGACAGGTGTCGGGATTGCTCGTCCTCGCCGCATTCGGCCTGCTGATCCGATCCGCCGTGTACGTGCTCAACGAGAGCGCGTTCGTCTACTTCTTGCAGCCGATCGCGCGTAGCGCGGCGACCGCGCTGCTGTTCGCCGCGTCGGTGGTCACCGGGCGGCCGCTCGTCGCCCGCTTCGCCCGTGACTTCTGCTCGTTCGACGCCGACGTCGGCAGCCGACCCGCGATCGTGGCCCTGTTCAAACGTCTCACGCTGTTGTGGGCCGGTGCCCAAGCGGTGATCGCGGCCGTGCACCTGACGTTGCTCACGACGGTGCCCATCAGTGTGTTCATCGCCACCGCGACCGGCGCGGTCTGGCTGATCATCGCCACCTGCGTCGTCGTCACCGTCGGCGACGCAATCCGAACGGCCCGCGACGACGGCCTCCGCACGGTGCTTGCACACGGCGGTCGGCTCTACGCGCTCGCCAACTGACCCCTACCCGGGGCGCATCAGCGCCCGCCTCACAGCTGTGCCGCCGCGGTGCGTTGCACAGCGAACACCCATACCAACACCTGGAGCCAGACGATGGTCAAGAAGCAGTCACGAACACCACAGAACCCGTACCAGACCTCGGCAGCCGTCGAGGACATGAGCCCGGCCAACCAGCTGGCGTACGAGCTCGTCGCCGAGCGCCGTGACCTGCTGCCGTCGATCGAGCACATCATGAACGCCGGGCTCGACGACGACGTGACCGCGACCGCGCTCGGGTTGTTCCGGACCGCATTGCACAGCCCAGGCGACCCGCACCGCGACCCTCGGGCTGCGATCACCAAGGCGTCGGGCGGGAAGGGCGGCAAGGGATGAGCCGGCCCAGCTTCCACAAGCGCGACCGCGAAAAGGCTCGCCGCGAGCGCGCCGTCGCCAAGGCGGCCAAGCGCGAGGAGCGTCGCAACAACCCGGACGAGCCTGCCGAGCCGCTGTCGGCCGCCGAGCAGGACGCGATCCTCGCCGAGCTTGCCGAGCTGCACCGCCGCTTCGAGGCCGAGCAGATCACGTTCGAAGACTTCGACGACGCCAAACGCGAACTCACCCGCCGCCTCGAAGTGAGCTGAGCCGCGCCTGCCGCGATTCAGGCGCGCAGTTGCGTGACGTGTGAGGGGCCGAGTTCGTCGAGCGAGCGCACGCCCAAGAGTTGCATCGTCCGGCGCACCTCGTCGGCGAGGATCTGGATCGCCCGGTCGGCACCCGTCCGGCCCCCCGCCATCAGCCCGTACAGGTACGCCCTGCCCACGAGCGCGAACCGCGCGCCCAGCGCGACCGCGGCGACGATGTCGGCCCCGGACATGATGCCGGTGTCGACCATCACCTCGGTATCGCGGCCGACCTCGCGGACGACGTCGGGCAACAGATGGAACGGAACCGGGGCGCGGTCGAGCTGGCGGCCGCCGTGGTTCGACAACACGATGCCGTCGACCCCGGCGCGGACGCACCGCACCGCGTCGTCGACGGTCTGGACGCCTTTGACGACGAACGTGCCGGGCCACTCCTGCTTGAGCCAGGCCAGGTCGTCGAAGTCGACCGTGGCGTCGAACATCGTGTCGAGCAACTCGGCCACCGTGCCGTCCCATCCCGAAAACGTCGAGAAGCCGATCGGTTCGGTCGTGAAGAAGTCGTACCACCACCGCACCTTCGGGATCGCGTTCAGCACCGTCCGGGCCGTCAACGTCGGCGGAATGGTCAACCCGTTGTAGCGGTCGCGCAGGCGCGCCCCGGCGACGGGAACGTCGACGGTGACGAGCAGCGTGTCGAAACCGTTCCTGGCCGCGCGCTGGAGCACGTCGAGCGACCTGGCGCGGTCTTTCCACATGTACAGCTGGAACCAGTTGCGACCGTCGGGGTTGGCCGCGGCGACCTCCTCGGGCGTGGCCGTGCCCACCGTCGACAGCGAAAACGGGATCCCGGCTGCACCCGCCGCGGCCGCGCCCGCCCGTTCCCCGGCCGCGTGCATCATGCGCGTGAATCCGGTCGGGGCGATCCCGAACGGCAGCGCACTCGGGCCTCCGGCGACGACGCACGCGGTGTCGACGTCGGCAACGTCACGCAGGATCGACGGATGGAACTCCACGTCGAGGAACGCCTGGCGTGCCCGTGCAAGGGAGATCTCCCCTTCCGCGGCGCCGTCCGTGTAGTCGAACGGCGCGCGCGGGGTGACCCGCTTGGCGATCGACCGCAGATCGCCGATCGTGTGCGCCCGGGCCAGCCGTCTGGTCGTCGGGTCGAGCGTCGGTGGCCGGAACCGAATCAGGTCGGCAAAGTCACCCGGCCGGGGGCACCGGCGCTTCAACGGCCGCCCCGATCGGGCGACGCAGGCAGGGCGGCGGAGCCGGCGAACTCGGTCACGTGCTCCTCGATCCGGAGCAGTTCGTTCCATTTGGCGGTGCGCTCGCCGCGGGTGACCGACCCGACTTTCACGAGGTCTGCCCGCCACCCGACCGCCAGGTGGGCCAGGGTGACGTCTTCGGTCTCGCCCGACCGGGCCGAGGCGATGACGCGCATACCCTGTCCGCGAGCTCGCTCCGTCGCCTCCCGAGCGGTCGTCAGGGTGCCCGCCTGGTTGGGCTTCATCAGGAGCGCGTCCGCAGCCCCAGCCCGGTCGTCGACTCTTGCCGGGTCGGTCACCAGCAGGTCGTCGCCGACGACGAGCACGCCCGAACCCAGCACGGCCCGCAGGGCGCGGTGACCGTCGACGTCGTCCTCGTGCAATGGATCTTCGACGGCAACGATCGGATGGTCGCGGCACCACCCAGCGATCAACTCGATCCACCGATCACGATCGAGTATGCGGCCTTCGCTGCGCAGGGCATACTTGCCGTGCTCGTAGAACTGGGTGGCGGCGAGGTCGAGGGCGATCGCAACGTCGCCAGGCGCCCGCAAACCCGCGCGCTCGATCGCCCGGATCAACGCCGTGACCGCCTCCTCGTTGGAGCCGAAGTTCGGCCACCATCCGCCCTCGTCGGCAACGCCCCGCCCGCGGCCGTCGGCACCGGCCGCGAGATAGACCTCGTTGGTCCACTCGATCGCTTCACCGAACGACCGCGCGCCCGGTGCGACCAGCAGCACGTCCTGGATGTCGATGCTGCCTTCAGCGTGAGCGCCTCCTCCGAAGATCTGGATCTCGGGCAACGGCAGCCAGGGAGCGCCACCATCCGGGGCGTCACGCGCGAACGACTGCCACAGCGGCACGTCGCGCGACGCGGCGATCGCATGGGCGGCGGCGAACGAGGTCGCCACCATGACGTTGCCGCCCACGACCGGATCGTCGCGGCGCGGATTGAGAGCGGTGAGGGCGTTGTCGATCGCTTGTTGATCGAGCGGTCCGCCGACGAGTGCCGCGGCTACGGCGGAGTTGGCGACGGCGACCGCCGACATGACGTCGTACCCGCCGAGACGTTGGCCGCCGTCGCGCCGCTCCAGCGTCTCTCCGCTGCCCGTCGAGGCGCCGGAGGGTGCGATCGCCCGCCCGAACGCACCCGACGCGGCGGTGATCTCGACCTCCACCGTCGGGCGACCGCGCGAGTCCCAGACCTTCCGGCACCAAACCTTACGAACCGTGTCGACGGTGTCCATCGCCTTATGCTCCTCTCGTGGGGTTGTCGACCGAGCACTGCGCGCCTGTTCGATGAACGCTTCCGCCGATGGTCGCGGTCGCTCGGCGAGCGATGTACTCGGAGCCGACGTGGTCGGCCTCTTGCGCCGTGAGGGTGTCGCCATCGACGCCACCGCCGACGCCGAGCCATTGACCGGCGGCGTCTCGTCCGACATCTGGCGGATCGCCACCGCGACCGGATCGGTCTGCGTCAAGCGCGCCCTGCCGACGTTGCGCACGGCGGTCGACTGGACCGCGCCGGTCAGCCGATCGGCGTCCGAGGCACGGTGGCTGATTGACGCGGCCGCGGTGCGGCCCGACCTGGTGCCGAACGTGCTCGCCTTCGCCGAAGAACCGGGCGTGCTCGTGCTCGAGTATCTCGACCCGGCGGACTGGACGCAGTGGAAAGCGCAGCTCCTGGCAGGCGACGTGACCGTCGAGGTGGCCGCCCGGCTCGGCACCGCGCTCGGCGACGTGCACCGGTCGATGGTCGGCGAACGCGAGCGCTACCGCAACGACGAACTGTTCGCAGCGCTGCGGCTCGAGCCGTACATCCGCTACACGGCGGCGCACCATCCGGCGATTGCCGCCCAACTCGAAGAACTCGACGACGGCTTCGATGTCGCCGCCAGCACCGTCGTCCACGGCGACGTGAGCCCCAAGAACGTCCTCGTCGGGCCCGATCGGGTCATCCTCCTCGACGCCGAGTGCGCGACGTGGGGCGACCCGGCGTTCGACCTCGGCTTCTTCCTGACCCATCTGTGCGCCAAGGCCGTGCATCTCCCTGCCGCCCGGAGCGCCCTGCGAGCCTGCGCCCACGCGTACGTGGCCGGCTACGACGGCGCCGAGGCGGACGGTTCGGCAGCCGAGCGCAGCAGCCGTGCGGCGCGCTGGTTGCCGGCGATCCTGCTCGCCCGAGTCGACGGCCGCTCGCCGCTCGAGTACCTCACCGACGACGAGCGAGCAACGGTGCGCGCTCAGGCGATCTGCATGCTCGGCGACCCCGAAACCGATCTGGCCAGCGCACTCGATACCTGGTTCGCATCCGTTCCGTGATCGCAACGTCGTAGTCGTCACGGGGCCGCTCCTGCCGGTCGTCGCTTCGCCGATGTTCGTAAGGGTTCCTACCCTACCTCGATGCGAGCCCCCCGACAGCAGCCGCTTGGTTCCACTGGTGCATGGTCCATTCGCTACGCTCGCATTCGTAAGCAATTCTGACGAATAGCGAACCGGAGGGGTCACGCTGTGCTGGAGGGGCCAGGCAACTACGAACGGGCGCGGCCGATCTTCGATCGAGCCATCCGCCGATTTCACCCGATCGCCGCGACCACGTCGGTCTCGGCCGGCGACGACGAGGTGATCCTCGAACTGGCGACGCGCGATGGAGCGACGCTGCACGCCCGGATCACGTTCCCCGAGCCCGCCGTGGCGCGGATCCAGCGCGCGCTCGGCACCCCGTCGTCGCCACGAACCACCGAGATGCTCGTCGACGACCCTCCCCGCCTGCCTCTACGCGTCGAACAATCCGGTGACGCGATCCGGGTCGACGCCGGCGGCCCCGCGCTCGTCGTCCACGCCGACCCGTGGCGCATCGAGTTCGGCGAGTTCCGCACCGAACCGGACGACATCGCACTGCTCGAGTGGGTGTCGGAGCCAAGCGGCTACGCACTCGACCGTGCCGGCTCGACCGCGGCGACGATGTACGAGACGTTCTCCTTGCGGCCGGGCGAGGAGTTGTACGGCCTGGGCGAACGCTTTCACGGCCCGGCGCTGCGCGGCCGCCGGCTGACGCACTGGCTCGACGAGCCGTTCGGCACCAACACCACCGAACGCCCGCACAAGTCGGTGCCCCTGATCGTGTCGAATCGCGGCTATGGCGTCTTCGCCCACCACTCCGAGGAGGTCGTCTTCGACCTGGGGGCAGCCTCGAACGCGACCGCCGCGCTGCTCGTTCATCACGACGAACTCGATCTGTTCGTGATGCTCGGCAGCCCGAAGGAGGTCCTGAGGTCGTACACCGCGCTGACCGGCAGGCCACCCGAGCTTCCCGACTGGACCTACGGCATCTGGATGTCGCGGTGCATGTACGCCAACCGTGCCGAGGTGGCCGAGGTGCTCGACACCGCCGACCAGCTCGGCCTTCCCGTCGACGTGATCGGGCTCGACCCCCTATGGCTCGCCAACCGTCCGGCGATGACGTACGACACCTGCGACTTCGTCTGGAACGACGCCGACTTCGGGCCGATCGACGAGTTCATCGGTTGGCTCCACGGCCGCGGCGTCAAGCTGTGCCTGTGGGTCAACACACACCTGCGCACCGACAGCCCGGCGTGGACGCCCGAGCGGATGGTCGACGGTGGAGCCGCCCGCGACCGGCTGTACCCCGACCGTGGCTACGTCGATCTCACCGGGGCCGGCGCCGACTGGTGGGTCACCGAGATGGAGCGCCTGCTGGCCGCCGGCGTCGACGCCTTCAAGCTCGACTACAGCGAGACGCTGCCCGAGACGGCGCCGTTGGCCGACGGGCGCAACGGCCGCGAGGTCCGCAACCTCTACGGCCTGCTGGCCTCGATCACCGCCGCCCGGGCGGGGGCGACGGTGCACTTCACCCGCTGCGGCACCGCCGGCAGCCAGCGCTACCCGATCCACTGGGCCGGTGACAGCCAGTCGTCGTGGTACGGCATGTACGGCGCCCTGCGCGGCGGGCTGGCCGCGGCGTGGAGCGGCTTCGCCCACTGGACCGCCGACGTGGGCGGCTTCTACTGGCGCGACCTACGCCGCACCGGGCCCGACGACCCGGTCTTCCGCGAACCCGATCCCGAGCTGTACATCCGCTGGATGCAGATGGCGATGTTGCTCAGCCACACCCGGTTCCACGGCACGACGCCGCGCGAACCGTGGAACATCAGCCCGGAGGCGGTCGAGGTCGCCCGCGAGTTCTCCGCGCTGCGGCGCCGGCTCGTGCCGTACCTGCAAGCCTGTGCCCAGGAGGCGGCCGCGACCGGATGCCCGATCATGCGCCCGGTGGCCCTCGAGTACCCCGACGACCGCGGCGCCGCGCGCGTCGACACCGAGTACCTCCTCGGGCCCGACCTGCTGGTGTGCCCCGTGCTGCAACCCGGCGGAACGGTCGACGTGTACGTGCCGCCCGGCGTGTGGCGCGATCACTTCACCGGCGACGAGCTCCGAGGCCCGGGGTGGACCAGCCTGCAGGTACCACTCGAACGGCTGCCACTCTTGGTGCGCGACGGCGCCGACCCGTTCGGTGTGACATGAGTACCCAGCACGCAGAGGTAGCCGTCGGCCACCGCGCCACCGGTGAGGTGTCGAAGTACCTGTTCGGAGCCCTCACCGAACACTTCGGGTACGGGCTGTACGGCGGCGTCTGGGACACCACCGGCGACGCGCCGCGGGCCGACGTGGCCGGCGCGGTCCGCGGGCTCGGCACGACGATGCTCCGCTACCCGGGGGGGTGCTTCTCGGACTGGTACCACTGGCGCGACGGGATCGGCCCCCGGCATGCCCGCCCCACCTACGAGTCGACCTACTGGACCGAGTTCGAGTTTCCGGTCGAGATGCCCGACCCGGCCGGCTTCCGGCGCCAGACCGGGCCGGTCGAGACGAACGCCGTCGGAACCGACGAGTTCCTGCAGTACTGCGTCGACGTCGGAGTCGAGCCGATGCTCGCCGTCAACTTCGGCAGTGGCACACCTGACGAGGCCGCGGCATGGGTCGCCCACACCAACCGCCGGGCAGCCTCGCCGAGCCCGGTGAGGTGGTGGTGTGTCGGCAACGAGACCTACGGGCCGTGGGAGATCGGACACTGCACCCCCGAGGAGTACGCCCGCGGGTTCGGCGAGTACGCCCAGGCGATGCGCGCCGTCGACCCCGACATCGGCCTCGTGGCCGTGGGCGCGCTCGAGCCGGCGGCGACGCCACGCGCGGACTGGAACGCGACCGTGCTGGCCGACGTCGGCGAGCACGCGGACGCGCTGTCGGTGCACTGGTACTTTCCCGGGCCGTTCCGCGGCCGGCCGCTGCGTGACGACGAGCCCGACTTCCGCCGTTTGGCCGCAGCTCCCGACCACCTCGGCGAGTTGCTCGACGGTGTGATCGCCGAAGTCGACCACGCCGTGGGAGCGGCCCGCCGGATGCCCCTGGCACTCGACGAGTGGAACATGTGGGATCGGATCGACGACCTGCTGCACACGAACCGCCGACTGTGCGACGCCGTGTTCTTCGGCGGCTGCTACAACCGCATGATCGAGCGCGCGGATCGCGTCCGCTTCGCGATGGTGAGCCATCTCGTCAACTGCATGGCACCGATCCAGACCGAAGGGGATCGCCACTACGTCACCTCGGCCTACCTTGTCGGGGCCCTCTACGCCCGCCACCGTCGACACTCGGCGGTTCCTGTCACCGTTCGTTGCGCGACGTTCACCGCCGACGCGTTCGTCGAGCCCGGCGCCGAGGCCACCACACTCACGGCCAGCGCGGGGCCGCCTGGCCGCGTGTCTCCGCTGATCGACGCCGCGGCGACGGCCGACGAGACGGGCGTGACGCTGTTCCTGATCAACCGTTCGATCGACGAGCCGTGCCTGATCGACGTGTCGGGGACACCAGCGGGTACTGGCGGGATTCTGCGAACCGTCGCCGGCCCGGGGCCGTTCGCCAGCAACGACGTCGACCACCCGTTCGTGCTCGGCTACCGCGAAACCGTGGTGCGCGCCACCGGGGGCGGATGCCGAGTCGAGTTGCCGCCCCACACCGTCGGAGCGCTGGTGCTCGACGCCTGATCTCGGGGTGCCCGGCGGCCAGTCAGCTGCCGAGCCGCCGCTCGAGGAAGTCGTAGGCGACTTGGGCCGATTCGGCCCAGTCGGCGGGATGCAGGTCGAACCCGTGGTCGCGGTCGGCGAACACGACCAGTTCGTTGTCCACATTGCAGGCATCGAGCGCGTCGTGGAACGTCTCGATCATCACGGGCCGGACCAGCTCGTCGTGTTCTCCGGTGATCGTGATGATCGGCGGCGCCGGTTGGGCCACGTGGGTGATCGGCGACGCGTCGGCGACGACAGACACCTCGTCGGTGGCCAGAAAGGCGTGCACCATCGGCCCGGCTTCTGGCGGCGCCCCGGGAAGGCTCATGTCGGTCACGGGGTACCACAAGACCGCGGCCTGCACGCTCGAGGACTGGTCGAGACGGCCACCGGTGCCCTCCCACCGACCGGCTGGGGCGAGCGCGGCCATCGCTGCCAGGTGGCCACCGGCCGAGCCGCCGGCGACGGCGATCCGCTCGGGATCGACCCCGAGGTCGGCGGCGTTGGCGCGCATCCACCGGATCGCCGCGCGCACGTCCTCCAACGCGGCCGGCCACACCGCCTCGGGCGAGAGCCGATACTCGATCGTCGCCGTCACCCAGCCGCGACCGGCAAGTTCGTGGCAGTGCCTGAGATGCAACGCCGGTGACCCGCCGGCCCATCCACCCCCGTGGACGAAGACGATCCCGGGGCGTCGCTCGTTCCGATCGGCGCGACGGTGGACCCAGAGATGCAGGTCGCGGCCACCGGAACCGGCGGTGCCGTACACGACCTTGGCGAGGTCGTCGGCACCGGCCGGCCGGGTGAGCGGCACCGCCTCGACGACCGCGATGCCGGCAGACACCGGGTCGAACACCGCCCGGTCAGGCAACGGGCCGTCGATGACTCGCCGGGTACCTGTCGGACCGGTGGGCACGGCCCGCCACGGCGACGATTCGAGTTCGTTCATATTGCGTACTATCATGACCGGCATGGACGAGGGGGGCAAGTCCCAGGCGCCAGGTGCGCGCGGTGACGCCGCCGCGTGGCCGGTGCGGTCGGCATCGATCACGCGCGACGGCATCGAGATCCCGTTCGAGGTCGCCGGCCACGACGGCGGGCCGTGCCTATTGTTCGGGCACGGCCTGACGGCATCTGGACTGGGCACCACGACCACCTTCGGACCGCTCTTGCAGGCCGGCTGGCGGGTCGTCGTGATGGATCAGCGTGGCCACGGCACGGCCGGCAACCCACGTGGCCCGGACGGCTTCGCCGTCGAGGCGATGGGGGCCGACCTGATCGCGATCGCCGACGCGGTCGACCCCCGCCCGGTCCACTTCGGGGGCGGCTCGATGGGCGCGGCCACGGCGATCGCCGCGGCCGCCCTGGCACCGCACCGCACGGCGGGCCTGGCGCTGGTCGGGCCGGCGTTCGGGCACGCGGCACCCGACGGCCTGACGATCTTCGTGGAGGTCGCCGAGGCCTACGCAACCGGCAGCCGCGAGGCCGGTGAGACGGCGTGGCGGCAGGCGCTCGGCGCGGTCGGGGCCGACGACGCGACGCTCGATCAGCAGCTTGCCGCCCAGCGTCACCTCGATGTCGACGTGTTGGCGTGGATGTTGGCGACGATCCCCCGGTGGAAGCTCGGCCGGCACCTCGACACGGTCGCCGAGCTCGACCTACCGGCGGCGGTGGTCGCCTGGGACGGTGACTCGATCCACCCGATGTCGGTGGCCGAGGAGATCGCTACCGCGTGGCCGCGCGCCACCTTGCACCGCTGGGACGTCGCCCGCGACGGGCTCGACGCCGACGCCATGGCACGCGTGCTCGTAACGATGCTGGACGCGCCTGCCGCTCGCCGACCATGAGCTTCGTGCCCATCTGTGGCGGATCGCCCCCGGCGGTCGACCCACTCGACGAAGCCGGGTTACGCGACGCCATGCGCGACCGCGACCGCGCCACGGTCGTCGCCCCCGGGGTCACGCTCGGCGACGTGCTCGAACTGGAGGAGCGGCCACCGACGCCACCCGGTGCGGTCTGGCTGTCGCATCGCACCTACGCGACGGCCGGTGCGTCCGAGCCGTCGCCCGGCCTCCATGCCTACGGCCGGGCCGATGCCCGCGAGCGCCGCCCAGGCGTGCTGTTCCTGCACGGTGGCGGGTGGGCAGGCGGCCACACCGCCAAGCACGTTCGCAACGCCAACCGGCTTGCTGCACAGGGCCTGGTCACCGCCACGGCCACCTACCGCCTCTCTCATCAGGCACCCTGGCCGGCAGCCCTCGAGGACGCCAAGTGCGCCGTCCGGTGGATGCGCGCGTCGGCGCCCGAGCTCGGCCTCGACCCCGATCGGCTCGTCGTCGCCGGCGACTCGGCAGGTGGGCACCTGGCCGCCATGATCGCCCTCACCCCCGGGCGCTTCGAAGGCTCGGGCGGCCACCCGGACCACTCGAGTGCGGTCGCCGGGGCGTTCTGCTGGTACCCGGTGACCGATCTGCGCCTGCCTGGCGTCGCCGACTCCCCGCTCGTCGACCTGACCGTCCACTTCCTCGGGGCTGACCCGCAACAAGCGGTGGCCGAGGCCTCCCCCATCAGCTGGATCCACCCCGGCGCGCCACCCATCCACTCGGTCGTCGGCGACGCCGACCGGACCACTCCGCGGGCGATGGTGGCCGACTTCCACGCCCGGCTCGACGCCGCCAGAGTGCCCAACCGCCTCACCGTGGTGGCCGGTGCGGACCACGCCTTCGACCTTCTTCCCGAGCACCACGCCAGGTGCGCACGCCTGCTCGACGACCTGCTCGTCGACGTCGGGGTGCTGGCACTCCCCAGATCGGAGCCTTGAGATGGACACGAACACGGGCATCGGCACCACCGCCGGGGCACCCGTCACCGACGAGCACGTCGCCGCTTGGCGCCGCGACGGCTACGTCGTGATCCCCGACTTCCTGACCCCCGCCGAGGTCGAACGAGCCGTCGCCGACGTCGCCGCGTACCGGCCCACCTGGGCCGAGATCGACGCAGCACCCCACCGCTACCCCGCCGTCTTCGGGGAGGCGCGCGGTTTCGACGAGTTCCCCTACCAGGGCGACACGCTCAACGCGATCTCGGTGCACCCCGAGCTGATGCGTACGGCCCGGCGGATCCTGGGCACCGACGAGATCGCCCTGGCCACTTCGCTGCTGTGGGCCAAGTACGCCGGGCTGCACGACTTCGAGCAGGAACTCCACGCCGACTACCGCAACAACACGCTCGTGCACCCACGCGAGGACGGCGTCTACGTGCAGATCCCGTTCATCTTGTACCTCACCGACGTCGACACGACCATGGGCCCGACCTACGTGGTCCCCCGCCAGCACACCGACGGCGAGCCTGCCCACGTCAACCGCCGTGGCCGTGCCACCCACCCCGACCTCTACCGCTACGAGACCCCGGTGACCGCCACGGCCGGGAGCTTGTTGATGTACACGATGTCGACGTTCCACCGGGGTTCGGCCATCACGGCGACGTCCGGGCACCGGTACACCATGCACATGGTGTACCGGGCCGCCCAGTGCCAGTGGATGGGTTGGCGCGCCTGGGCGCGCTACGCCGACGGCCCGGAGATGGCCCGCTTCATGGTCCGGGCGACGCCCGAGCAGCGCTGCCTACTGGGCGTGCCGGCCCCCGGCGACGCGTACTGGGACGCGACCACGATCGAGGGTGTCGCCGCCCGCTACCCCGGCATCGACATGACGCCGTACGTGGCGGGTGTGGTCAGCTGACGCCGGCGCGGCGTTCGAAGGCCTGCCCGGCGTCGCGCAGCGGCGCGTTGCGCCGGTCGGGGTCGCCTCCGTGCCGGGCGGGGAAGTGGCTGTAGATGAGGATCCGCCGCGGCAACCCCGACCGGTTGGGGGTCGAATCGTGCACCAGCTTCGAGTGGAACACCATCACCGAACCAGGCGGCGCGTCGATGTCGACCCCAGGCCCCAGGGCCGACGTGTCGGTGAGCACCCCGTCGCCCGGCTGGCGGGTCGGGTAGTCGACGCGGTGCGACCCGGGCACCACGCGCAGCGGCCCGCGCCCGGCGCAGTCGTCGATCGAGATCGCCGACGACAAGATGTCGACCGGGTATCCCTCCAGTTCGAAGTAGCCGTAGTCGGTGTGCAACGGGAAGCTGTCATCGTTGCTGCTCAGGCCGATGTGGGCCAGGTCGGGCCCGTCGAGCACGGTCTGCTTGTAGTTGAGCTTCTCCTCCATCAGGATCGGCTCGTCCGACATCAACTGCCGCATCGGCGCGATCAGGCGTTCGTCGTTGGAGACCTGGGCGAACAGCTCGGAGAGGTCGTTCAGGGGTTGGACCTTGCGGACGTGCACGCGACCGTCGCGCATCGCCGCGTCGAGGCGCGGGCTCGCCGCCCCCAACACTGCTGACGACCGCAGCACCAGGCCGAGCAGGCGGTCGGCCTCGGCCGCCATCGCCGCGACCTCGTTCTCATCGAACACCGACTCGAGCACCAGGTACCCGTCGCGATCGAAGGCCGCCCGCGCGGTGGCGTCCAGCGGCGGGGTGACGGGATCGAGTCGGTCTGTCATCGAGTGCCTTCCGCGACGTTCGTAATCATTCTTCACTATAGGGCACCGGAGACCTAGGCTGCAGGTCGTGGGGCGTGTCCAGGGTACCGAAGAGGCCGAGTGGCATCGGCTCCTCGAAGCCGCGCCGTCCGACGTCGAACTCGCGCCGGGCATCACGGCAGCAGACTTCCTGAGGTTCCACGTGCGCCCCGACGACCCGCCTGGCGCGGTGTTCGTCCCTGACGTCGAGTACGACGTCGTCGGGCGCGACGGCGGCGACCGGCGACCCCTGGTGCTCCACCTGTACCGCCGCGCCGACCCGTCGGAACGACGCCCGGCGGTCGTCTTCGTCCATGGCGGAGGTTGGACGGGCGGGCACCCGTTCCAGCAGGTCCGGTATGCCGCCGCGTTCGCGGCCGCCGGCTACGTCACAGCACTGGTCTCATACCGCCTCGCCGGCGAGGCCCTCTGGCCCGCCGCCCTGGCCGACGTCCACGCGGCAACCCGCTGGGTCCGCGCCAACGCGGCCACGCTCGGCGCCGACCCCGACCGGGTCGCCCTCGCCGGCGACTCGGCCGGCGGTCACCTCGCCCTGATGGCCGCGCTGACCAACCGACGTTGGGACCCCGGTGATGGTGACGGCGACGTCCGCGGCGACCCGGACGCGCTCGTGCTGTGGTACCCGGTCGTCGACCTCACGGCGGGCGCCGACCACCCGGAACTGCACACCCTGGCGATCGGCCTACTCGGCAGCGATCATCCGGCGCTGCTCGCCGAGGCCTCCCCGGTCGAGTACGTGTCGCCACGTTGTCCGCCGACCCTGATCCAGGTCGGCGACGGCGACGACCTGACGACCGCGGCATCGATCTCGGCGCTGGTCGACGCGCTCCGTGCCCACGGAACCGACGTCAGTCTCCACGTCGAGCCCGACGCCGGCCACGTGTTCGACTTGGTGCCGGCGAACTGGCCGGCAAGCCGCGACCGGGCGCTCGCCTTCCTCGCCGACGTCTTCGCCTGACCGGCAAGCGTCAGTGGACGTACGGGCGGTCGAGCGGTAGGTCGCGGTTGAGTTCCACTCCGAACCCGGCGCGGTCGGGAACGCGCATCCGGCCGCCGATCGGCACCGGCTCGTCGACCAGCAGCGGCGCGAACATCGGGACGACCTCGCTGGCGTCGGGATGCATCATCAGGAACTCGGCGAACGGCGTCGTCGGCCGGCTGACCAGGAAGTGGTAGCTGTACACGCTCGAGCCGTGGGGCACGACGGGCACGCCGGCGGTGTCGGCCAGCTCGGCGATTCGCAGTAGTTCGGTCAGTCCGCCGCACCACCCAACGTCGGGTTGCAAGATGTCGGCGCACTCCATCTCGATCAGCAGCTGGAACCCCCAGCGCGTCGATTCGTGTTCGCCCGTGGTGCTCGACAGCCCCGGTGGCACAGCCCTGCGCAACGCCGCGTAGCCCCAGTAGTCGTCGGGCATCAGGCACTCCTCGATCCACCGGAACCGGTACGGTTCGAGGCGGCTGGCGAGTTCGACCGCGAACGGCAGGTCGAGGCTCATGTAGCAGTCGAAGGCCAGGAAGAACTCGTCGATGTCCTGGTCGCGGTCGCCACAGCGGCTGCGCATCTCGGCCGCCAGTGCCAGGTTCTCGGCCATCCCCGCCGCGCCCTCGGCCGGCCCGGCGGGCAACGGCAGCTTGCCACCGACGAAGCCCAACTGGCGGGCGATGTCGGGGCGCGGCCCGGTGGCGTAGAAGCGCAGCTCGTCGAGCACGTGACCCCCGAGCAGTTGCCACACCGGCTCGCCCCGGCTGCGGCCGAGTGCGTCCCACAGTGCCAGGTCGATCGCCGAGATGGCGTTGATGCCGAGGCCCCGGCGCCCGTAGTACTGCGAGGCTCGGAACATCTGGTCCCAGGTCTCGCTGATTCCGGCGACGGTGAGCGGTGCGCCCTCGGCGAAGCGCGCCAGGTGACGTTCGACCAGGAACGCGGCCGGTGGGCCGCCGATCGACGGCGCCACGCCGATGTGCCCGTCCGACGTCTCGACCTCGACGACGAACGTGCCGAGCGCGCCGAGCCCCCACGACGTGCGCGACGCGCGGTACTCCTCCCATGCCGACATCGGGTTGGCGATCTTCGAGTCGGTGATCCAGTGGCCCGTCGACTGGCGGTGGTAGTCGGCACCGGCGGTGCTGTCGGGCACGAGGGCCCGCACGGCGACGACCGTGGGGGTGCCTGTGGCGGCACCCATCAGACACGCAGTTGGGCCTTGACCACGTCGGTCCGGCCGTTCATCAGCTCGTTGAAGATGTCGACCCCGGCGTCGAGCGCGTACGTCGCCACCCAGAACGGATCGATCGACGCGGCCATCGTGATCGCCTGACGGAAGTCGCGGTCGGTGTAGCAGAACGAGCCGAGCACCGACTTCTCCATGCGGATCAGGCCGAGCCCGTCGAACCCCGGCTCCTCGGCGTGCAAGCCCAGCCACACGGCGGCTCCACCGGGCCGGATGTGCTCGACCGACGCCCGCCGCGTGCCAGCACTTCCGACCGCGTCGAACACCACGTCGTACTCACCCTGCAACGCCACCCCCGTGCTCGACGCACCGATCAGGTCGGCGCTGCGCAGGCGATCGGCGGCCAGGTCGACCACGTCGACCTCGTCGACACCGCGGGCACGGGCCACGATCAGCGACACCAGGCCGATCGTGCCGGCACCGATCACGCCGACCCGGGCCGGCGTCCGGTCGGCGATCAGCCGCCACGCATGCACGGCGTTGGCGATCGGCTCGACGAGCGCGGCCTGCTCCCAGCTCATCGACTCGGGAATCGGGTAGATGTTGCGCTCGGGCACGCTGACCCGCTCGGCGAACCCACCGGGGCGGTGGATGCCGACGATCGCCCGATGGCGGCAGAGGTTGGCGCTGCCGGCCAGGCACAGGTCGCACCACCCGCACGACACCGCCGGGTTCACCACGACACGTTCTCCGGTGTCGTCGCGGACGCCGCCGAACTCGTGGCCCATGACCAGCGGCGGCACCCGGAACGGGCTGCGCGACCTGATACCTTCCAGCTCGGACCCGCAGATGCCGCAGGATTCCACGTGCACCAGCACCTCGTGCGCCTCGGGGGCGGGCTCGTCGACGTCGAGGATCTGCAGCTCGAGTGGGGCCGTGTACACCATCGCTTTCACGGCGTGGATGTTAGTTCACTACAAGAACAAAGTCGACTAGCCTGCGGCGCATGGCCTTCTCAGTAGAGGTGCGGCCGGTCGGCCGCACCGAGATTCCGGGTCCGGAGTTGTTCTGGATGAGCGACTGGGATCGGTGGTTCGAACTCAGCTTCAACGTCGCCGTGGTCCGCGGCGACGGCATCACCGCGCTCGTCAACACCGGCGCCCCCGACGACCTGACCGCACTCAACGCCCGGTGGACCGGCATCTTCGGCGAGCGCGGCGAGTTCCGGCGCGAACCCTACGAGACGATCACTGCCCAGCTCGCCGACCTCGGCATCGCCCCCGACGATGTCACCGACGTCGTCGTCACCCCGTTCCAGCTCTACACGACGGCGGGAATCCCGCTGTTCCGGAACGCCCGGCTGCACCTCTCCAAGCGCGGCTGGGTCCACTTCCACACGACACACGACCACCCCCACGACGATCGAGCGACGTCGATCGCCCCCGACGTGCTCGTCCACCTCGTCACCAACGCGTGGGACCGCGTCCACCTGCTCGAGGACGAGGACGAGATCGCGCCCGGCATCCGCACGTGGTTCTCGGGCGCCCACCACCGGGCGTCGATCGCCGTCGAGGTCGACTCGCATGCGGGCACGGTGGTGCTGTCGGACTCGTTCTTCCACTACGCCAACGTCGAGGACAACCGGCTGCTCGGCATCAACGAGAACATGTACGAGGCCCTCGCCACGAACGCCCGCGCGAAGGCGGTCGCCGATCACCTCGTGCCGCTCTACGACCCGGCCGTGTTCGATCGCTACCCGGGTGGTGTCGTCGCCAGCATGTAGCCCTCCGCCGCCCGGCTTGGCACGTCGCGGGCTACATCGTTAATATTCCTTCTCAACTTCTCTCAGGAGTGTCTGCATGACGTACTCACCCGATGTGATCCGCCGCTACCAACTCCTGTACACCTCACTGGTGTCGGACTGCGTCGAGGCGCTCGGCCTCGGGCCGCGTGCGCTCGCCCCAGGGCTCGTACCGTTCCACTCCGACTCGCTGCGAGTCGTCGTCGGGCCCGCTCATACCTGCCAGATCCAGCGCACCGACGAGCGCGTCGAGATCGACGGTCTCCTGGCGATGGTCGACGCCACGCCCGAGGGCAGCGTCGTCGTCGTCGCCACCGACACCGACGTGGGCGGCGCCGTGTGGGGTGGCCTGATGACCGCCGGAGTGCAGCAGCGCGGGGCGGTCGGCGCGGTCGCCGACGGCGGCATCCGCGACCTCCATCAGGTCGTTCCGCTCGACTTCGCGGTGTTCGCCGCCTACCGCTCGCCGCTCGACATCCGCGGGCGTGGCGAGGTCGTCGGTCACGGCGTGCCGGTCGTGTGCCGGGGCGTGCCGATCGAACCGGACGACCTGGTGGTCGCCGACGCCAACGGCGTGGTGATCGTGCCGCGCGCGGCCGTCGACGCGGTCCTCGCACTGTGCGAGGACCGCGTCCGCAAGGAGATCCTCACCCAAGAGGAACTCGAAGCCGGCGGTTCGGCCGTCGACGTGTACGCCCGCCACGAAGCGTTCTGACGCGTCACCCCTGCCAGCGTGTCACCGAATTTCAGGAGGAACCCGATGAGAATCGCCCGAGTCAGTGCCGAAGGCATCACCTATCTCGCCCGGATCGAGGCCGACGACACGGTCGTCCCCGTGCGCGCCGAGCCCGCCGAGGCCGGGGGCGACGCCCTCCGGATTGCCCTCGACGACCCGGCGTGGGCCGCAGGACTGGTCACCGCGGCGCCCGTCGCCGAGGCGCGACCACTCGCCGAATGGCAGCTCGAAGCGCCGGTACGGAACCCGTCGAAGGTGATCGCGATCGGCCTCAACTACGCCGACCACGCCCGCGAGTCGGGGCTCGAACCGCCGCCGGCCCCGGTGGCGTTCGCCAAGCTGAACAACAGCATCTGCGGGCCGGACGCAGCGATTCGCTACTCGGCGTCCGACTCGACCCAAGTCGACTACGAGGCCGAGCTGGCGGTCGTGATCGGACGCCAGGCGCGCCGGGTCAGCGAGGATGCTGCACTCTCGTACGTCTTCGGCTACACCGCCTGCAACGACGTCTCGGCCCGCGACGCCCAGTTCGCCGACGGCCAGTGGATCCGTGGCAAGTCGTTCGACACGTTCTGCCCACTCGGCCCGTGGATCGTCGGCGCCGACGAGATCCCCGACCCGCAGTCGCTGGCGATCGCCTGCCACGTCAACGGCACCACCCTCCAGGACGGTTCGACGTCCGACATGATCTTCGGCGTCGCCGAGATCGTCAGCTACCTGTCGCGCGTGATGACCCTCGAACCCGGCGACGTGATCGCCACCGGCACGCCCTTCGGTGTCGGGTTCGCCCGCGACCCGCAGGTGTTCCTCGGCGACGGCGACGTCGTCGAGGTCGAGATCGAGCGGATCGGCACGCTGCGCAATCCCGTCGTCGTCGAATGAGCGACCCGAGCGAATCGGCAGGCCCTCCGCAGCGGTTCCGGAGCGCCGAGTGGTACGGCGGGATGGACCGCGACGGCTTCATCCACCGGAGTTGGATGAAGCGCGGCCTGCCCGATGACGAGTTCGACGGCAAGCCGTTCATCGGCATCGCCAACTCGGCGTCCGACCTGGCACCCTGCAACGGCGTACTCGACGAGCTCGCCGAACACGTCAAGCGCGGCGTGTGGGAGGCCGGCGGTGTGCCGGTCGAGTTCCCGACGATGGCGCTCGGCGAGAACAACGTGCGCCCCACCGCGATGTTGCTGCGCAACCTGATGAGCATGGCGGTCGAGGAGACCATCCGCGGCAACCCGGTCGACGGCGTGGTGCTGCTGGGCGGTTGCGACAAGAACACCCCGGCACAGCTGATGGGTACCGCGTCGGTAGGAATCCCGGCGATCGCCCTGTCGGGCGGCCCGATGCTCAACGGGAAGTTCCGTGGCGGCGAGCTCGGGTCGGGCACGGGCGTCTGGCGCTTCGCCGACGACGTCCGCAGCGGGGCGATCTCGATCGACGACTTCCGCGCCGCCGAGAGCTGCATGACCCGCAGCAAGGGGCACTGCATGACGATGGGCACCGCCTCGACGATGGCGTGCCTGGTCGAGGCGATGGGCCTCGCGCTGCCCGGTAACGGCACGATCCCCGCCGCCGACACGCGCCGTCATCGGCTCGCCCACCTGACGGGCCGGCGGATCGTCGCGATGGTCCGCGAAGACCTCCGGCTCCCCCAGGTTGCCGTACGCGCCAGCTTCGAGAACGCGATCAGAACGCTCGCCGCGATCGGCGGGTCGACCAACGCGGTCGTGCACCTGCTGGCGATTGCCGGGCGGCTCGGCGTGCCGCTCGACCTCGACGACTTCGACCGGTTGGGCCGCGGCGTTCCGCTGATCGTCGATCTCCAGCCGGCCGGCACGCGACTGATGGAGGACTTCCACTACGCCGGCGGGATGCCGGTCGTGCTCGCCGAACTGGATCGCCTGGGCGTGCTCGACCGCGACGCTCCCACCGTGCTCGGAACGCCGCTGGCAAGCTACTTCGAGGCCGCCGAGCCGTGTTACGACACGTCGACGATCCGCTCCGCCGACGAGCCGCTCCAGGCCGACGCGTCGATCGCCGTGCTGCGCGGCAACCTGTGCCCGGCCGGGGCGATCGTCAAGCCCGCCGCGGCAACACCTGCGCTACTCGACCACCGTGGCCCAGCCGTCGTGTTCGAGTCGATCGAGGACTACAAGGCCCGCGTCGACGACCCCGACCTCGACATCGACGAGAACTCGATCATGGTGCTCAAGGGGTGCGGACCGAAGGGGTATCCGGGAATGGCCGAGGTCGGCAACATGGGCATCCCCGCCAAGCTGCTCGCCCGCGGCGTGCGCGACATGGTGCGCATCTCCGACGCCCGGATGAGCGGCACCGCCTACGGCACGGTGGTGTTGCACGTGGCCCCCGAGTCGGAAGCGGGCGGCCCACTCGCGGTCGTCCGCAGCGGCGACATGATCCATCTCGACGTACCGAACCGCACGCTGTCGCTCGAGATCGGCGACGACGAACTCGAGCGGCGACTCGCCGACTGGCAGCCGACCGACCAGGGCTATCACCGTGGCTACGCGCGGCTCTACATCGACTCGGTGCTCCAGGCCGACCGCGGCGTCGACCTCGACTTCCTCGTCGGATCGAGCGGCGATCACGTCGCCCGAGAGTCGCACTGAACGGAGGACGGCGTGAAGAACGTGCTGTGGATCCAAACCGACGAGCAGCGGCCCGACTCGCTCGGCTGCTACGGCTCCGAGTGGGCTCGCACACCGAACGTCGATGAGCTCGCGCGTCGCGGCACCACGTTCCATCAGTGCCACGTACAGAGCCCGATGTGTGTCTCGAGCCGGACCTCGATGCTGTTCGGCCGCTACCCGCAAGAGACCGGCGTGTTCAGCAACGCGGTCCAGAGCGACACCACGATCCTCGACCCCGACGTCAAGGCGGTCACCCATCTGTTCGCTGATGCCGGGTACCACACGGCCTCGCTCGGCAAGTGGCACACACCGCCGCCGCCCCGGCCGACGTGGCAGTACCTGGACGCCTTCATCGGCTACCCCGACGTCGCCGACCCGACCGCGGTCTACCCGCCGTTCACCGACGCCGGGCAGCGCGTGATCAAGAACCCCGGCTCATTCATGGACACGGTCGAGATCCCGGTCATCATCGGAGGCATCTACCCCTACCACGACTGGGGCACCGATCCGACCGGCCATCTCACCGACCTGACGATCGCCCACCTGCGCGAGGTCGTCGCCTCGGGGCGGCCGTTCTTCGTACGGATCTCGTACGTCGCCCCGCACACGCCGGTGCTGACACCGTCGCCGTGGCACCTTCTGTACGACCCCGACGAGGTGAAGTGCAACGCCGGCAACCAACGGGCCCACGACGCACGCTCGTCGTACGACCGCTGGCTCGCCCGTGTGGAGGCCGGCCTGAAGATGCCGCTCGACGTATGGCGGCAAGCTGCCGCCGACTACTACGGGCTGTGCGCGTACGTCGACCACGAGGTGGGCCGGCTGATGCAGGTGCTCGACGAGCTCGGCGTGGCGGACTCGACGATCGTCGCCTACAACGCCGATCACGGACGGGCGATGGGCGAGTACGGCCACTGCCAGAAGGGCACCTACGACACCGAGGTCTGGCGAGTGCCGTTCATCATCGCCGACCCGGCCCGGGAGACCTCAGGCGACCACCGCCACGACCTGTGCGAGCTGATCGACTTCGCCCGCACGCTGTGCGGGCTCGCCGGCATCGAGCCGGAGCCGGCGATGCGTGGCCGCGATCTGTTCGACCCCGTCGGGTCAGGCCCGGACGCCGTGTTCGGTGTGGTCGACATGTTCACCACCCGCCGCGCCGGTGTGCGCACCGAGCGATACCGCTACGACTGCACGTACGCGCTCGACGACCAGCGGCTCGACCCCGGCCGCCTCGGTGTGGACGCCAACCTGATCGACATCGCCGCCGACCCCGACGAAACGGTCAACCTGATCGACGAGCCCGGCTCGGCGTCGGTCGCAGCCGAGCTGTTCGCCCTGATCGACGAGTGGATGTCGATCGCGCCCTCGGCGGGGCCCGCCCCTACCGCGTCGCCGGGGTGACGGGTCGGCCGCCGTCGACGGCTGACCGGTAGGCGGCCTCGATGAACGCAACCGTGTCGGCCGCGGCCGCACCGGCACCCGGATTGTCGTGGCCACCGAGGATCAGGTCGACCAGCCCGCGGGCGGTGGCGTGCGTGGGGTACCGCTCGGACGGGTCGTCGAGCGGCGGCTCGACCTCGATCGTCTCCCCGGCCCGATCGAGCACCAAGGTGCCCGCGGCGAGGTCCTGGACGAGGGTGCCCGACGACCCGAAGTAGTGGATCGACTGGCGTTCGGTCTGGTACGGCGGCAGACTTCCTGTCGACGCTGCGGTACCGACCGACCCGTCGTCGAGCCGGAACGCGATCGCGTCGGCAAGGTCGACGGCAAGGCCGAACTCCGACATCTGGGCCGTGACCTGCGTGGCGTGCCGACCGGTGACGTGGAACGCCATCCCCATCAGGTGGGTGACCTGGGTCTGACCCTGCCCACCCCCCGACAGCACCGGGTCTGAGTAGGTGGATGCGGAGGGCCCGGTGATCGGAAACCCGAACACGTCCGCATAGTCGCCGGGTCGGCCGCGCAGGTACGACTCGACCATCGACGAGAACAGCGCCGACACGAGCCGCAGCTCCCCGATTTCGCCGCCGTGGACGATCTCGCGGGCGCGCCGGGCGTGGCGTGTGAACTGGAACGTGTAGCCGACGACGAGGTGCAGGCGCTGGCTCTGCGCCCTCGATACGAGGTCGAACGCGTCGGCCGAGGTGAGCGTCATCGGCTTCTCGACCAACACGTGCACGCCGGCGTCGAGCGCAGCCGCGGCGAAACGGTGATGGAATGCGTGCGGCACGGCGATGACGACGCCGTCGACGACTCCCGACGAGATCAGTTCGTACGGATCGTCGAAGCGCTGATCCACGCCGAACGCCTCACCCGCAGCGGTGAGCTTGGCCGGATCGTTGTCGGCCAACGCCGTGACCGCGACCCGATCGTCGGCGAGCAACCCCGGAAGGTGATGCTGGGTCGCCCACCAGCCCGTACCGATCACCCCTATCCGGACGCGTTCACCCATCTCAGCTCGAGTTCGGGTGGACCATCACCTTGAGGTGATCGGCGGGCTGGGCGGCGAGGGTCTTGAAGCCCTTCTCGACGACGTCGGCGAGGGCGATCGGGGTGCTGATCAGCGGACCCAGGTCGACCGCGCCGCGGTCGATCAGTGAAACGGCTGCGAGGAAGTCGGTGTCGTAGACGTGCGACAGACTGCTGGCGATCGTCTTCTCCGACATCAGCAGATCCATCATGCCGACCGGAACGACATCGTCGAACACCCCGAGCAGGATCGCGGTACCGCCGCGGCGGGCGAGCGCGATCGACAGCATCGCGGCCGCCGGGTTCCCCGCCGCCTCGATCGCCGCGTCGAACCCGATGCCCCCGGTGAGGTCGAGCCCGGCCGCGACCGCATCGTCGGGCGCGACCGCCAGGTCGGCGCCGAAGCGCCTGGCCAGGTCGCGACGGGAGTCGGCCCGCTCGACGGCCAACACGGTTCGGGCACCGGCGAGGCGCGCGACCTGCACGAGCATCAGACCGAGCGCCCCGCAGCCGGTGATCGCGACCGTCGACCCGATACCGACACCGGCTCGGCGCACCGCGCGGACGGCGACCGACAACGGCTCAGCCATCGCCGCATGCTCGAAGGCCACGTCGTTGCCGAACGGGACGCACATCTGGACCGGTGCGATCAGTACCTCGGCGAGCCCGCCGTCGGCCATCAGCCCGAGCTGGGCAAGCTGTGGGCACAACTGGTGCTCGTGGCGGCGGCACCAGAAGCACGAGCCGCAGAACAGGTTGCCCTCGACGGCGACCCGGACGCCGACGTCGAGGTCGACACCACGGCCGACTGCCTCGACCACCCCGGCCGACTCGTGCCCGAGGGTCAGAGGCGCCTGGCGGCCGGACAGCGGGTGCGGCTCGACCGGTATAACGTTCGGACCGGAAACGTACTCCTCGACGTCGGTGCCACACAGACCGCATGCCTCGACACGAATCCGCAGCGATCCGGGTGGGGGGTCACCCGGGTCGTCGACGTGCTCGACCCGTACGTCTCCTCGTCCCCACCATCTCGCTGCGAGCATGCCCTAGCTGACCTCCGACATTGTTAGGAAGTACAACATACCTCGCGGCGGAACACCGAGGCAACCACGGGGGGCCTCGATCGGGTCGGGCCGAGACGGCTCACCCGGCAGCGATTCCGCCGTCGATCACCAGCGCCGTGCCCGTCACGAACGACGCGTCGTCCGAAGCCAGATACAGCGCCGCCCGGGCGACCTCGTTGGGGTTCCCGAGCCGGCCGAGCGGTTGCCGGGCGACGAGCGCGGCCCGCGTGGCGGCAGGGTCGTCGGTGGCGTCCATCAGGCGTCCGACCCAGGGCGAGTCGACGGTTCCCGGACAGATGCAGTTGCACCGGATGCGCTCGCCCGCGTACTGGATCGCGACCTGCTTGGTCAGCGTGACGACGGCACCCTTGCTCGCGCAGTAGGCCGCCCGGTCGCGCAGGCCGACGAGGCCGGCGACCGACGCCGTGTTGACGATCGCCCCACCGGTTCCGAGCATGTGGCGGACCGCGGCGCGGGTTCCGAGGAACACCCCTCGGGCGTTCACGGCGAAGACGCGGTCCCACTCCTCGACCGTGCACCCCAGCACATCGGTGGTCGAGCCGATGCCTGCGTTGTTGCACATCACGTCGAGCCGACCGAACTGCTCGACCGCGGTGGCCACGAGCGCCTCCACATCGCCCTCGTTCGACACGTCGGCGGCAACTGGCACGGTACCGGACGGGACGCTGTCGGGGTTGACGTCGGCCGCCACGACACTGGCGCCTTCGGCGAGGAACAGCTGTGCCATCTCGAACCCGATGCCCGATCCGGCCCCGGTGACGACGACGTTGCGTCCCTCGAAGCGTCGGGTCGACTGGGCAACGGCCGCGGCAGTCGTAGGTTGTGTCATCGCAACGTTCTCCTTGGTTCGGTGGGCGGCCAGGCCGGGGTGCGTCGCCTCAGGCCTGGAAGATCACCCGGTAGTAGGTTTCCGCGCGTTGCAGCGCCAGAAGCACGGCACCGCGCACCTCGACGTCCTGGCCGAGCGAAGCGATGTCGACCCGGAGCCGTTCGAACGCCTGCGGCAGGGCGTAGTGCTCGAGTGTTTCCCGGCACGGGCCGAGCAGCGCGTCGCCGGCCGCGATCAACCCGCCACCGAGCACGATCTGGTGCGGGTTGAGCACGTTGACGAGCCACGACGCGGCGAAGCCGAGCGCCTGGCCGGCCACACCGAGGACCTCGCGGGCGAGTTCGTCGCCGGCTTCGGCCGCAGCGGCGACGTGCACGGCGTCCATGGCCGATCGGTCCACGCCCGACAGCGTCGACGGACGCCCGGCATCGAGCGCCTCGCACACGTTCTGCACGATCGCCTGCGCCGTCGCCACGGTTTCGAGGCAACCCACCTTGCCGCATGCACAGACGCGGTCGGAGAACGGAACCGGGCAGTGCCCGATCTCGCCGGCAATCCCCCGGTCGCCGTGAAACAGCTTGCCGTCGGACATGACACCCGCGCCGATACCCGAGCCGGCGTACAGCATGACGACCTCGGTCGTGTCCTTGGCAACGCCCTCGATGGCCTCGGCGACCGCCGTGGCCTGGGAGGTGTTGTGTACGTAGACCACCGCACCGCCGAGGCCGTCGAGCCGACCGGCGACGTCGACGTTGCGCCAGCCGAGGTTCGGGGCCAGCAGGCACACCCCGCTGTCGCGATCGATCAGGCCGGGGACGCAGACGCCGACTGCGGCAAGCCGGTCGAGCGTCCCACCGATGCGATCGAGCGTCGCCCTGATGTCGTCGGCGATTCGTTCGATCGCTCGCGCCGGCCGCTTGGCGGCCGTGCGTCGCTCGGTGCGGCCGAGCTCGACACCGCGCGCATCGGCGACGACCGTCGTCGTCGTGTGGACGCCGATGTGAACGGCCGCGACGTACTGTGACCGAGCGTTGAACTCGAGCAGGATCGGGGGCCGGCCACCACCCGAGGGGGTGACTCCGTAGCCCACCTCGTTGACGAGGTCACCCGTGATCAGGTCGTCGACGATCGCCGAAACGGTGGGCTTGGCGAGGTCGGTCACCTTGGCGATCGCAGCTCGCGAGATCGGGCTGCGCTGCTTCACCACTTCGAGCACGAGCGAGCGGTTCAGCTCGCGCATCACGTAGTGGTCCGCACCCGAACCGGTCGCACGCTCACGAATCCTCATCTCGTCCCTCCGCGGTAACGTCCGTTGCTCGAAACACTGACGGCCGACAGTACCGGCGAGGACGTCCCCTCGCGACCACCCGCTGAGCCGATCACGATCGTAAGGTAACCTACCGTACCCCGTGGCCCGGCGGCGGACCGCCAGGCATCGTGCTTCAGGCACCTGACCGTTGTGCGACGAGGCGGATCGTCACGACCTCGAACGAGTCGACGTCGACCGTCACCGAATTGTCGACGCCTGTCCCGTCGACCGCGATCGGCTCGCGGTCGGCCTCGGCAGCGCTGCACTTCCAAGCAGCCTCGATTCCACTCGGTAGCCGCACCCGTGCCGTTCCGGTACGGCCACTCGTCTCTTGCAGGCGCATGATCGTTCCGCGCCCGTCGGTCGGTGCGTGGATGGTCGCGACCAGGTGATCGGGAAGTTCGACGTCGAGCAGCGATTGCCCGCTGGCAGGCAACCCACGTGGGTCGACGTCGAACTTGTCGAGCCACGTCACCTCGCCGGCGGCGAGTGGGGTGCGCACGTCGCGGCCGAACCGCGCGGCCCGCTCGGGCGCCCACCCGTCGGTGGGCTCGAACGCGTACCGGAACCGCACGTCGCCGTGCTGGCGCGCGGGATAGTTGGTCCACCAGTAGTTGTTCATCACCCACGACAGCACGGTTCCGCTCGGCGGGCCGAACCGCCGCGGCCACCGGCCGCGCACGATGTCGCCGACGGCGAACAGCGGCGCGTCGGCACTGGTCCAGGTGATGCCGTGCTCGCCGTCGGCATCACGGCCGGCGAGGTCGACCGCATGTTGGATCGTGAACCACTCGTTGCACGCACCGGGCTGGTGGTCGACCGCCGGGTCGACCCATCCCTGCTGACGGTCGTAGTGCAGCACCGGCTCGGCTACCGCGAACGGGAAGGCGACGTAGATCGACTCCTTGTCCGATGTGGCCTGCTTGACCAGGCGAACGCTGACGTCGACGCGATCGTGGTGGTCGTGCAGTTCGATCTCGGTCTCGACGCACGCGAGGGTCGGGCCGGTGCCGATCAGGCGGATGACGGTGCTGTGGTGACGCCGCTCGACCGTCGCCCCGTCGACAGCCGCGGGCACCACGTCGAGCTGCGCCTCCGGCAGCGTCCGGGCCCAGTCGTACAGGCTGGTGTGGTGTCCGCTGTCGTCGTCGCCCCCACCTGCCACGTAGACGACCTCACCCAGGCCGAATGCAGCCTGCCGATCGATCAGTTGGCGACCGGACGCAAGGTGCTCGATACCGACCACGCGACGTCGCCCTGGGTCGACGGCGACCCGGTAGCGGGGTGTCTCGACGAGTTCGGGCAGTGGCACCCGTTCGGCGCGCGACCCGTGCTCGCCGCCGGTTCGGATCGCGAACGTTCGGTAGCCGAACGGCGGCACGTCGGGCACTGCGATGCGCACGCGCCGGACGCCGCCGGCCAGCTCGTCACACACGTCGGCCGGCACGACGCGACCTTCTGCGTCGACGATCTCGGTGCCGGCGGTCAACTCGAGTTCGACCGCTCCCGACCGCTGCCACGCGAGCGTGTTGGCCACCAGCAGCGTGGGGCCCGCGGTCGTGACCCGCTCGCCCAGTTGGCTCAAGGCGCGCCGCTTCTCGTCGCGGGCGAGGCGCTCGGCGTGGGCGATCTGATGGCACTTCCAGTCGAGCTGATCGACGGTGAGGTCGGCGTCGTGCATGTTCTGGGCATGCCACGAGGTCCACGTGTGCTCGCACCCCATCACCAACGAATGCCAGGCCTCGTCGAGGCGCTCGCGGGCCGGCCGCAACGAGGGGTCGACCAGGGCGGTCATCGCCGCGATCGCCTCGGCGACAGGGAGGTCCTGCTGCGTGCGCCGGTAGGTCGCCATCGCCGCACCCTGCGAACCGACGCCGTCCTCCCAATAACTGCCACCGTCGCCGCGCACCACTGGCAGCCGGTCGGCGAACTCGTCGACCGCGTCGAAGTAGTCGGTGATCGTGCTGTAGCGCAGCTTCGGGTACTCGTACGTCGCGTTCCACCTGGCGACCAGTTCGGCCTCGCCGTTGGCGAGGTCCTCGTTGTCGGCGTGGATACCCACGATCGGCAGGTCGTGGGGCAGGTAGTCGTCGCGGTCGTAGCGGGCCAGGAACCGCGAGAAGCCGTCGGCACAGCCCACGACCGTCGGGGGGTCGGCGCCCAGGAATCGCAGCTGCGAGTAACAGTCGGCGAAGAACGACGTGACCCGCGCACCGTCGGGCCCCTCCCACTGGAACGGCGACAGGAGATGCAGCGCGTCGCTGTCCTCGTTGCCCGCCCGTCCGTGGTTCGTGATGCCCATGAACCGCTTGAGGCCGAGCGCCCGCAGCATCGACGGGACCGCCTGGCTGTACGACGGCACGTCGGTGAGGTTGGCGTAGTCGAACGCCAAGCCGTGGCGCGTCGACAGATCGTGCGCCAGGTAGGCGGCCCGGTAGCACTCTTCAAGCGAGGCGATGCCGGTCAGGAACAGGGCGTAGAAGGCGTTGCACGACATCGTCCCGTCGCGCAGCGCGGCGACGACCCGGTCGGTCGTCGCCTCCGACCGCGAGTCGCGGAACGACTCGAGGATCAGGCTGCCGTCGATCGACATGGCGTAGTCGGGGTTCTCGGCGAGAATCCCGAGCACCCGGTCGATGTTGCGGCTGTGCAGCTCGAACACCTTGCCCTGGTAGTCGGTGAAGCCGACATCGAGGTGGACGTGCGGGAGCAGGTGCAGGTTCCACTTGCGGGCCGGCCGGAAGTCGATGTCGAACACCGTCACGTCACCGTCGAGATCGAGCTCGATGGTGGCCGCTTGGCGTTCGCCGACATCGGGGACGGCCAAACGGGCGCGCGTGTGCCCGAACTGGGTCCATCCCCGGTCGAGTTCGGCCTCGACGACGCTCGACCCGACCGACAGGCGGACCGAGCCAGACGCGTAGCCACGCGGGGCGTCGACGATCACGTCGACGAGCTCGACGAGGCAGCCGTCGGGGCCGGTCTGGAACAGCGGCAACGGCTTGACCCGCACGCTCGGAGCAGGGGGCTCTGCCGACGCCGCGCGTCGCAACTCGACCGAGCCGTAGGTGACCCCGCTGCCGAAGTGGAACCACGACTCGAAGAACGGCTGGGGCCGGCGACGCTCGTCGGCAGTCGGCTCGAACGGGGCAACCGTGGTCAGGACGATCTCGTTGTCGCCCTCGGTGACCATGTCGGAGGGGATGTGCAGGACGACGCGGCTCCACGCTGCGATCGGCGTGGTCATCGGCACCCGCGTCCGGTCGTCGCGCCACGGATCGAGGATCATCGTGCCGCTGCGCCCGTTGACCCGGACGTCGAGGTCGGGGCAGGGGCCCTTGATGGCGAGCACGTCCAGCACCAACTCGTACGCGGGCGGGTGGTCGGCCGGCGCGGCGAACACGATCGTGGCAGCGCACGGCTGCCAGCCAGTCCCGGCGTTCAGTGGGCCGGGGTGGATGATCGGCCAGTCTGCACGCTCGGTGCTCGTGCCGACGCGGAACACAGGTCCGGGCACGTCAGGACCCGTGAACCACGCAGTCGAGAACTGATCGATCCCCTGGTCAGGGTCTCCGATCCTCCAGATGACGTCGCTGTCGGCGACGGCGGTACCAGCCATGCTGTCATCCCCCACGGATTGCACTGTAGCGAGTTAGTTCAGAATAGTTGTTAACCCGGAGCCCTGCCAGTGCTCACGAGACGTCGGGATATTCGAGTCGGTGACCCTCGGCGTGCACGTCCACCACGCCGAGGTGCCAACGTCCGAGGCTGGCGATCGCCAACCGGTCGAGCCCGCTCCCGACGAACGCCAGGTTGGTCGGTGCTGCCAGGGTGGTACCCCGCGGGTCGTCGACGAGCATCTCGACGGCTCCGGTCGCGCTGATGCGCAGGATTCGATCGGGCCGGTAGCAGCCGACGTAGATCGCGCCGTTGACGTCGATCGCGATCCCATCGGGGACGTGACCGGGAAGCTCGGCGACGATCTCGGGCGTACCCGCACTCCCGTCGGCGAGAATGGGCACGCGGCTGACGCCCGGGAGCAGCGATTCGACGACCAGCAGGGCACGGCCGTCGACATCGAGGCATGCCCCGTTCGGGAACCGCGGCACCGCATCGGTCCAGAGTTCGGTGGCACCGCCCGGCGCCACGCGGAAGATCACGCCATCGTCCCCGTCGAACGTACCCGAGTCGGTGACGTACAGGTTCCCCGCCGAGTCGAAGACGGCGACGTTCGGGTTGCGCAGCGGCCGCTCGGCGGTTCCCACCGAGTAGGTCTCGAGCCGGCCGGCAGCTGGGTCGAACCGCACCACCTCGCGCCGAGCCATATCACAGCCGTACACCCGGCCCGCCCCGTCGAGCGTCACGCCGAGCACGAACCCCGCGGTGTCGGCGACCTGTTCGACGGCCCCGTCGACCGACACCCGGTACAGCTGCCCAGCCTCGCCCCCAGCGTAGACGTACCCGTCCGGGCCCCACGCAACGCCCTCGGGATGGTCCAGCCCGTCGGCGAGCACGCCCACCTCGGCGAGCCCGATCATGGCCGTCAGGTCATCGGCCATTCAGATCGCCGCCTTGGCGAGCAGGCCGGCGTCGATTACGTGACACGAACCGGTGATCGCCCGGGCTGCGTCGCTGGCCAGGAAGGCGACCAGCCTGGCCACGTCGTCGGGGTCGATGACCGACCCGAGCGCGTGCTTCGACCCCCACTCGGCGATCGCCGCCTCGGGGTCGTCGGGCGAGAACTGCTCGGCGGCCCACTCGAGCATCGGTGTGCGTACCGACCCCGGCGCGATGCAGGTGACCCGGATCCGGTCGGCCGCGTGGTCGAGCGCCATCGTGCGGGTCAGGGCGACGACGCCGCCCTTCGACGCCGAGTAGGCAGCGACGTCGGCCTGGCTGGCGAACGCCTGCACCGAGGCGGTATTGACGATCGCCCCGCCGCCACGCGCCCGCAACTGCGGGACGGCGTAGCGCGACATCAGATAGACACCGGTGAGATTGACCCCGATCACCTCGTTCCACACCGCTTCATCCGTGGTGTCGACGCTGCCGTAGCGCTGGATGCCGGCATTGTTGACGAGCACATCGAGGCCCCCGAACCGGGCGACCACGGCTTCGACCGCGGCCGCCGCATCGGCGCTCTGGCTGACGTCGCCGACCACGGCGAGCGCCCGGCCGCCGGTGGCGTCGATGTCGGCGACCACCCCGTCGAGCGCCGCCCGGTCGCGGTCCATCAGGCCGACCGCAGCACCCTCGGCGGCGAGCCGCCGCGCACACGCGGCGCCGATGCCCTTGCCGGCGCCCGTGACCAACGCGACCCGGTCGGGTGGGGAAGCGAGTGTCATGATCGATCCTCCTCGAACTCGATGTCACCACCGGGCAGCACGCGGCGGACCCGGTGACGGGAATGGAACACGACGGCTTCAATCCGCGCCGAGCGCGAGGCGCCACCGTCGATCTGCATCGGCCGGCCTCCGACCGACCGGGCGTGGGCGATGCCGTGCCCCGGGCTGGTCGTGCACGGCTCGATCGCCGTGACGTAGGCCCGCCGGAACCACGGGTAGTCGGCGGTGTGGTGGATCTCCTGCCAGAACCACGCCTCGGGGAACACGTCGAGTGGCCAGGTCATCGCCACCCCGAGCTGCGTCTGTGGGTTGCGGATCGCGAAGAAGCCTTCGCTGAAGTCGCGCAGGTAACCGAACTGAGCGCCCCGCTGGTCGGGGCCCGGAACGACCGACAGGTCGACGACACTGCCATCGGGGCGGTGCGCGTGCGGCCACCGATGCTCGGAGCCTGCAGCCAGCACGGAGCCCGGGGCGACCTCGTCGGCGACGTACCGGGAAGCACCGGTGACGATCTCGCAGCCACCGCCGAGGAACGGAGCGCCGAACGCCGGGTGGTGCGACCACATCAGCTCGACCGCGTCGGGCGACGTGTTGGTGACCGTCTCGTCGATGGTCAGCACGGCACCGGTCAGCGAGATCCGGCGAGAGACGGCGAGCGGCGCCCGCTGCAGCGTGACCGACACCCCGATGTCGCGCGCGGTCGCCCGATCGACCTGCCACGGCCGGACGCACGCCTCGCCGTGGAAGCCCCACTCGGCGCCACGTTCGGAACACGCGTCCCCGCCGTTCGGCAGCAGCAGCTGCCATCCCCCGGGATAGCCGTCGAGCCAGGCGGTCGCCGAGTTCGTGGCCTGCGCCCGGCCCGCCGGCTCGGCTGGCCAGGGCGGACGGAACAGCAGGTCGACACCGGTGCGTCGGTCGACGATCGACAAGATGTCGGCGCCGCGCTCGGGGGCGACGACGACCGTGAGCGCGTCGGACTCGAGCGTCGTGTCCGACCGCTCAGACGGCATGTGCCGGCTCCCACACGAACCCGAAGGTGGCCGAGCTGCTCTCGCCGGGGCCGAGGGTGACCACGCCGTGGCCCGCTGCCCCGGCCGCGGCCAGGTTGAAGCCGTCGTTGGCGTTGGTGACCGGCTCGACGCACTGCCAGCCGGGCACGGCCGTGTAGACGACGACGTGGGCGATCTCGTCGGACCACTCGAGCGTCAGGCCGGGCACGTTCGCCCGCCGCCCTGTGAGGCCGGTCAGGCAATGGTCGAGCACTCCCGGTACAGCCAACTCGGGTACTCCGGGCCTTGGCGAGAAGGCTTCGATCGGGCCGACCGGCAGGGCATCGACGAGGGGCCAGTGGGCGCTCGCCGGCACCGCGATCGGCCCGGCCGGGAACCAGGGGTGGATGCCCAACCCCACCGGCACGCGCCGGGATGCCCGGTTGGTCACCTGCAGCGTCTGCACGAGCCGGTCTGGCGTGAGCTGGAACTCCTGGCGGGCCGACAGGAGGAACGGGCTGTGGTCGATCGACAGCTCCAGCACGGCCGCTACCGCGTCGTGGGCGGTGACCTCCCAGGGCGCCTGCGCCCCGAGCCCGTGCAGCGCCGTGCCGTCGTCGAAGTTGACGGGCATCTGGTAGGTCGCCCCCTCGAACACGAACCTTCCCGCAGCGATCCGGTTCGACCACGGCACCAGCGGATACGAACCCCAGGCCAGCCATCCCCCGTCGCTGTCGTGCTCGCCGCGCAGCAGACGTCGCCCAGCAACCTCGATCTGGCCGATTCGACCACCCGCATCGGGGCGCAGCTCGGCCCGCACCTCGCCAGCCGTGAGTGTGATCCGGTCGAGCATTGACAATAACACTAACAAAGCCCGCGACGAGCAGCCTTGCCGGACCCTCACCGTATAGTTATGATTACTTACGAATGGCTGCCCACGGTCCACAACGGGAGACCAGTCGATGAACGGCAACTTCGATCATGTCGACATGCGTCTCGACGGTCCCGCGTTCACGCTGATCGCCGACGACGCAACGTTCACCCCGGCGACGATGCAGGCCCTCGGCGAGCAGCGGTGGGTCCGCGACAACGTCGAGGTCGAACTCGTGGTCGACCAGACCGCCGACGGGTCGCGGGCGCTCACGCTGCGCGCCACCGGGGTGCGTCACGTCACCGAGGTCTGCCTGCTCGACGTCGAGGTCCAGCCCCCGCCCGCCGAGATCTACAACCACCGCTGGTTCGACGAAGCCGAACTCCAGCAGACCGCGGTCGCCCTGGTGCGCGGCGCCGACGGCCGCGGCTTCTTCGCCTGTTACGCGAACCCGTTCGGCAACCTCGAGCACGACGCGACCCGCCTCCGCCTCTCGTACCGCCCGGCTATCGATGTCGCCGAGCCGATGTTCGTGTCGGACGCGCTCGTCACTGGCCCGTTTCAGGCGACGGGTCGAGTCATGCGCCGCGAGCTGCTACCTGGGCGCGACGTGGTGTGCGGCCGGGTACCCGGCTACGGCAGGAGGGTCGGCCCACTGCCCACCGGGCTCGACGCCGGTGAGGTGGCGGCGATCCGGCGGGCCGTCTCGGCGCGCATCCCGTGGGAGCCGGCGCGCGCGTGGGTCTCGCACTGGGACTGGAGTGAGAACCTCTACCGGCTGCAGATCGGTGATGCCGAGACGCAGGAGGTCTTCGCCAGGTCGGCCCAGATCTGCGCCGAGATGGGCGCCGACGTGTACCTCGTCAGCCCGGGCGGTGACTACGTCTTCCCCGACGTGCTGCCGACCGACATGCTCGGCAGCGACTGGGGTGACGTCGGCGACGGGCCGTGGCAGCGGGCGATGTGGCTCGGCATGGGCATGGCGTTCGGACGCAACGAGTGGGAATCAGGCCGCGAGCTGCCCGGGACGATCCGCGTGCTCGACGACATCCGGGCCCGCGGCGTCGCCCCCGTCGCCTACGTCAACCCGCAGTACCTCTGGGAGCGCGACCCGCGCTGGGCGGTCCGCAACGAGGACGGAACACTGGCCAACCACGCCTGCTTCGGCCATCGCGAGGTGATCGACTGGCTCGTCGCCAACGGGCAGGCGTTCGCCGACCACTATCGGCTCGGCGGCATGTCGTGGGATTTCGTGGCGTGGGCCCACTGCCACGCCACCGACCACGGGCACGAACCGGGGCCGAACTCCAGGTACGCGCAGTGGGATGGCTACCGCCGCGCCCTGCGCGCCTACCGGGTGAACAACCCGGGCATGTGGCTGGAAACCCTCATCGGCTCCTCGCAGATGATGCCGTGGGGCGCCGCCGACATGACACACCCGTGCCAAGCGATGGGCGACAACCAGCCGCAGTGGATCCCGGCCTGGCCCGACCTGTCGACGTCGCGGGTCCACGCCAACTTCCAGCGCCGGACGGCGTACTGGTACCGCAACTTCGCGTTCGTACCGTCATGGAAGATCCCGGGCATCTTCGGCCATCAGTCGAACCGCATCCGCTGGTGGACGCCCGAGCGCGGCTGGGACTGGGAGGGCACGGCGTTCAACCTGCTCTCGTCGATCGCCACCGGGCCGGCCTCGCTGTGCCTCGGCTTCGTGCCCTGCTGGGACAGCGAAGAATGGGAGGCGGTGCGCTCCCGCGAGGTGGCGTTCATCCGCCGTTGGACCGACTGGGCCAAGGCCAACGCGACCGTGCTCGCGCGGCTCGAGGACCTGTTCGACGAGGCTCGCCCCGGAGCGGTCGACGGGACGGTTGCACTCGACGACGACGGCCACGGCTTCATGTTCCTCTGCAACCCCGATTTCACCAGCCAGACCGTGCAGGTGCCGCTTCCCGCAGGCCGTGTGCTGCGCGAGTTGTACCCCAGCGACGGCCGGCTCTGGCTGTCGCAGGTGGACGTCGAACCGCACCAGGTTCACGTGCTGGAAGTGGTCGACGAGGCGTCGATCGCGCTCCCCGCGCTGTTCGGCGTGACCGGCGCGGTGGGTGAGGACGGCGCGATCGCGCACGCCGAGGGGACCCCGGGTACCGAGGCGACGGCCTGTGTGCGTACGCCGTCGGGCGATCGTCGGGTCACGCTCGAGTTCGCCTCCGACGGGGTGTCGCCCACGCTCGGGCCATGGCTGGACGGCGACGGCAACCCGGTCGAGTTGATCGACGCGGTGGGGCGCGTCCGGGTCCACTGCGACTGGACGCCGGGCGCGGCCCTGCCGAGCCTGCTCGATCAGCTCGCCCCGGGCGTACCACCGATCGGCGACGATGTGCTCAACCCGTGGTCGGACCCGTCGCGCCTGCGCCTGTTCCCGGAACTGCTGGACCCCGAGGCGTCACCGGTTCGGATGTGGGTCGACGGCGAGGAGCAGACGGTCGCGACCGCGTACGTGGGCACGTTCGCCGAGGTGACCGATGTGGCCCTCGCCCCGATGACCAACAACATGCTCGGCCACTACGTCGACCTGACCGATCGGCTCCGATCGGGCGCTGCGCTGACGGAACCGTGGCGCGTCGAGTTGGAGGTGGAACTGCAGTGGGCCGGACAGCTGCGCGGCGTCCGCATCGCCCACCTCCCGCGCCGCACCACCGACTCCTACCGGGTCGGCGGAACGGCGTAGCTGCTGCCGGGTACGGTCGCATACCAGCCGGGCCGGCCGGGGTCGCGATCGTACGCGTAGCCGCCCTCCGAGCGGTAGAGGTCGGCGTACTCACCGAGCTTGTCGCGGTCGATCCGCACACCCAGCCCCGGGCCGGCGGGCAGCGCGATCTCGCCGTTCCGGTAGCGCATCGGGCCACCCTCGATGACGTCGTCGAGCAGGTGGTGATAGTGGGCGTCGCCGGCGAACCTCAAGTTCGGCAACACCGCACCGAGGTGCAGCATCGTCGCCAGCTGGATGCCCAACTCACCCGATGAGTGCACGGCGATCCCCCACTGGAACGTCTCGCACACGTTGGCGGCCTTCACCGCCTGGCGCAGGCCTCCCCAGAACGTGGTATCGAGCAGGATCACGTCGACCGCCTCGAGCCGGATGCACGCCGCGAGCTGCTCGAAGTTGACGACGACGGTGTTAGTCGCGGTGGGGATGTCGATGCGATCGCGCACGCGCCGCATGCCGTCGAGCCCCCACGTGGGATCCTCCAGGTAGTCGTTGCGCAGGTCGCCGATCGCGCGCGCCACAGCAATGCTCTCCTCCACCGTCCACGCCGCGTTGGGGTCGAGCCGGAGGCGGTGTTCGGGGAACGCCGCGGCGAGCGCCCGGAACACCTCGACGTCGTACTCGGGCGGGAAGTGACCACCTTTGAGTTTGTGGGTGGTGAACCCGTGGAGTTCCACGAGTTGGCGGGCGTGGGCCACCATCTCGTCGGGAGTCTCCTCGCCACCGCGCCCGGTCGCCTCGTTGGCGTAGCGAGTGAAGAGGTACGAGGCGAACGGCACCGACTCGCGCAGGGCACCGCCGAGCAGATCGCACGCGCGCAGGCCCGTCGCCTGGCCCATCAGATCGATGCACGCGAACTCGATCGCCGCGTGGAGCTGCATCCGGTTGTTGTACAGCGACGCGGTCGGGTTCATGATCTTCCACCGCAACGCCTCGAGCTGGAACGGGTCGTGGCCGAGCAGGTACTGCTGTAGGCCGGCGAGTGCCAGCTCGGCGCTCTCGCCTCCGCCGCCCATCTCACCCAGCCCGATCAGGCCTTCGTCGGTCTCGACCTCGACGATCGTGCGCACGAACCGACCCCAATGGGCACCGACCGCGTGGCGCAGCGGAGCCTCCAGTGGAACCGCCACCGTGGTGGCGCGCACCGCGCTGATCCGGCCCGCCGGCCCCGGCCCGTTCACAGCGTCCCCTTCATAGGTTGGCAACTTATCTGAACTAACTCGGCTAATGTGGCGACTCGTGGTGCTCGATTCCGGGGTCTCGCCCGACCTGCCGGCTGACGCGGCAGACCGCTTCGCACGCGACGGATACCTCGTCGTACCAGGCGTGGTGCCGCCCGACGTGCTCGCCCAGGCCAACGCCGGCATGGACGCCGTGCTGGCCGGCAAGTACGCGACGGGGCAGGCACCGAAGTACCGCAACGCCGAACCGGGCACCACCACCGAGACGCTGGTCAAGATCGACCAGGTGCATCGTGCCGACGAACGGATCCTCGAGCTGGTGGGCCACCCGGCGATCGGGGCGGTCGTCGCCGCAGCCACCGGCGCCCGAAGGGTGCAGGTGTGGGCCACGCAGCTATTGCACAAGTTCGGCGGGTCGGCGGGCACCGGCAACGTCGGCTGGCACCAGGACTTCCAGTACTGGCGCGAGCACTGGGACGGCGGCGTGATGACCGCGTGGATCGCGATGGTCGACGTGCCCGTCGAGTCGGGCCCGGTGCGATTCGTCACCGGGTCGCACCGGTGGGGCTTCGTCGAGGGCGGCGACTTCTTCGGCACCGACATGTATGCGCTCCGCGAGCGCTACGCGGTGCCGCCCGGCGCCGAATGGAACGAGCAGGCCGCGGTGCTGCCCGCCGGCGGTGTGAGCCTCCACCACTGCATGACCGTGCACGGCAGCATGCCCAATGTCGCGGCGACGCCCCGACGCGCGATCGCGGTGCACGTGGTGCTCGACGACGCTCCCTCGAAGTCCGACGCCGGAGAGGTCTTCGGCTTCGACCTCACCGATCGGGCAAGCAGCCCGATCCTGTTCGGCTCGTGATGCGCGCGCGTGCCGCCGTCGTGGGAACGGCCGGCGCCGCCCCAGAGCTGGTCGACATCGACGTGACCGAGCCGGGGCCGGGCGAGGTGCTCGTGCGGGTCGCCGCCACAGGGGTTTGCCACACCGACCTGAACTGGCAGGACGGCACGTTCGCGGCCGGCTTTCCGGTGGTGCTCGGTCACGAGTGCGCCGGCGTGGTCGCAGCCGTCGGGCCGGGCGTGCGCCGCGTCGCACCCGGCGACCACGTCGTGCTCGCCGTCACCAACCACTGCGGTCAGTGCTTCCATTGCGAGCGCGGCGACGCGGTCCTGTGCACCACCCGCTACGACATCCCGCCGCGGCTCACACTCGACGGTGCGACGCTGATCCAGGGGTTCGGCATCGGCGGCTTCTCCGAGCTGACCGTGGTGCAGGAGTCGGCGGCCGTGCCCATCCCGAAGGCCGTTCCGCTCGGCGTGGCCGCGGTCGTCGGCTGCGCGGTGGCCACGGGGCTCGGCGCGGTGCTCAACGTTGCGGAGGTTCGGGCTGGCTCGACGGTCGCCGTGTTCGGCTGCGGCGGCATCGGTGCCAGCGTGCTGCTCGGGGCCGCGCTGGCCGGCGCCGAACAGATCGTCGGTATCGACCCCAACCCAGCGCGCCGGACGGCCGCGGCCACCTACGGGGCGACCGTCGCCGTCGAGCCCGACGAGGGCGTACTGCGCGAGCTGGCACCCTCGGGTTACGACTACGTGTTCGAGGCATCGGGCCATGTCGAGGCGATGGAGCTGGCGGTCCGGATGACGCGCTGGGGCGGCACGACGACCCTGATCGGCGCCCCACGACCGGGGGCGCGGTTCTCGATCGACGCGCTCGAACTGGTGATCACCCACCGGCGCGTGCTGGGCTGCAACATGGGCAACCTGCGGCCCCACGTCGACTTCGACGCCTACTTCCGGCTGTATACGAGGGGCCTGCTCGACCTACAGGCGCTGGTCACCCGTACCGTTCCGATCGACGACATCGCCGGCGCCTTCCAGATCGCAGCCGCCGGCGAAGGCGTCCGCACCGTCGTGACGTTCTGAACGGTGGTTTTCGACTACCTCAACCAATCTTGACCAAGGTGGTTGAGCTTGTCGAAACCACCAGGCTCACACCTGGGGGTGGTTCGACAGGCTCAACCACCGGGTTGCGGATGCGCGGCGACGACTTCGAGGCGGGGGCGGGCGAGCAGGCCTGCGGCGCGTTGATCCTCGGGGCCGAACGGGGTCGGGATGCCGCGGGCCATCAGTGGGCCGAGCGTGCTGGCCACCTCGATCTCGATCCGGTTGACGCCGGGGTCCAGCACGACCGGGACGCGCCACGGCGCCCACGTGCGAGTGCCGGCGTCGCGCCCGTTCACCCGCACGGCGACCGTGCCGGCGACGTCGTCGAGGTCGAGCACGGCATCACCCCCGAGCGCGACGTCGACCTCGGTGCGGTACACGATCACCCCGGCGAAGCTGTCGAGACCCTGCCGGTGCCACGAGACGCCGGCCCGGATCGTGCCGGGGCCGAGCTCGAGTTGAGGGTGCTCGGTGAAGCAAGCCGCGCCGCGGCGGCCGGCGGGCGGCTGCACCCGTAGCGCCACGCGAGCGTGCTCGCGCAGCGCCAGCACATCGTCGACGACCGGGGTCGGCTCGCCGTCGACCCACGCTTGAACGGCCCCGTCGATCGGGAGGTGGATCGAACGCGCCCCCGGAGCCGCCGTGAAGCAGAACCATGACGGCGGTGGCGTGCTGGGCGAGTCGGCCCAGGCGTCGGCGCGGTGCCCCGCGCTGGCAGCGTCACCTTCCAGCCAGCCGGTGTCGAGCAATGGGCTACGCCACGGCACCGGCGCGCCCGGAAACGGAGGGTTGACCCACGACGCGGTGCCGACCGGAAAGGCGGCCTGCCAGTCGTGGTCGGCGCGGTCGCCATCGGCGGTCTCCCACTGCTCGTCGCTGACGATCGTGACGGTCGTCGGCGACCGCTCCGGCGTGCCGTCGGCCGGCGCGATCGTCAGCACGATCTCGCACCGGAACGACGGTGCGCCCAGGCCTTGGGCGACGGTGGCGACCACCTCGTGCTCCCCCGACTCGAGCACTGTACCGATGTTCCACTGCACCTCGCCGGAGGCCGCCGCGGTGACGGCGACGGTCGCCCGCTGGGGAACCGAGAGCCGGCGGCGGAAGCGCCGGGGGCCGGGGCTGCCCTTGTAGTCCGGGTGCACGACCGGGGCACCCCAGATCGACACCGGGTCGCGCCGGTACGGCTCGGTGAATGCCCAGGCCACACGCGCCCGCGGCCCGGTCATGTAGTCGTCGAGCGGTGAGGGCGCAACGGAGCGACCGGCGATGCTGACGGCCACCTCGTGCCACCCGGCGGTGACGTGGACGGGTATCGCCACGATGCCGGCGTCCACCGGCCCGGCCACCGTGTCGCCGTCGAGTTCGACGGTGACGACGCCCCCGGCTTCGATGACGAGCTGGGTGTCAACCGCCGCGGGTACGTGACCGTGGGACACCACCCGCCCCCGACCGCCCGGCCCCAGGTCGACCTTCACCGGTTCGACCCGGCCCTTCAATCCGATGTGCGAGGTCAGCACGAGGTCTTCCACGCCCAAGCGTTCGGAGTACTCGGCCAGCCGCTCACCGTCGATCACCGCCTTCGGCCCGTACGTCGCGACCACCTCGTGCCAGCCGTCGGTAAGCGTGCGCTCGGCGGGCACAGGGCGACCCGTGGCGCCCCACATGCGATCTTCGAAGCCGACGTCGACGATCGGATGCTCGACGTCTTCGGGCACGACCGGGGCAACCTGCCAACCGTCACCGTCGCCCTCGCGGTGGGCGAACGTGCGGCGGTCGACGGGCGGTGATCCGGCATTCGCCGGGAGCCGTAAGTCACCCCATCGGTTCTCGCCCCACGGCAGGTACTCGCACTCCCACACCTCGGGCAGCGCCACCTCGATTGTCTCGGGCGCGGCCGCTGGTGGCATGGCCACCCCGGGCGGGAGCGCCAGGATGGTCGCTGGCCCGTCGACGTCGACGATCAGGTCGTCGCCGTCGGTCAGCGCCCCGTGGGCGACCACCGAGCCGGTGCTCACGTCCCAACGCTCGGGCCGCCGGCCTGCCATCCCCGCCAAGCGCGCCCGCCCGGTGCCGGTGACGAACACCACGTCGAGGTCGCCGACGCGTCGCCACTGCGACTTCAGGCCGGCCACGCGCGGGGGCGGCAGGGCCGCCACCGCGGCGGCCGCCGTCGGAGCGGTGGCGGCCACGGCGAGCAGCCGTTCGACGAGGGCGCCGAACCCGGCGTCGTCGCGCCCGTGCTCGGCCGACATGTCCGGCAGCGGGCCGACCAGCACGACGCGCCGCCCACCCTCCGCCGCGGCCAGCAGGCGTTGCACCGTCTCGGTTCGCAGGCACCGGCAGGCAGGCACCAGGATCGGCACGTCGAACAGGTCGACGTGGGCTTCGTCGACGACCACGCGGTCGTAGCCCGCCTCGGCGAGCAGGCTCGGGCGGTGGGCCGCCTCGGGCACCCACGCCGAGGGGGTTCCGTGCAGGCCGAACAGGTCGAGGTAGGTCTCGGCCGCCTCGTCGGCGGCGGTGGTCCAACCGTCGCCCTCGGCGCCGGCCCACATCGTCGACAGCGGGTGCAGCACGGCCACCTCCGGCACGTGCCGTCCGGCCGCCATCACCGTGAGCAAACGCCCGACAGCCTGGGCGAAGGCCCGATGGTGGCGACCGGTGGGCTGGCGCCACAGCATCTCGGGGGGCGCCCACTCCCACCAGCCGGCCCGGGTGGCGTAGTAGCCGCCGTGCGGCAGGTAGAGGTTGACGCCCTCGCGAACCCATTCGAACAGCAACCGCGCCTGCAACGCGGGCTGATGCCCCCACCCGTGGGAGTGGAAGCCTTCCAGCCAGACGCGCGGGGCGCCGTGGATGTCGGCGAGCGACAGCGCGAACCGGGCGTCGCCCATCTGATCGGTGCCCGGGGCGCTGGCCCACGCCATCGTGCGGAACGGGTCGACGTACGCCGTCACCGACACCTTGGGGTCGCCGGTGCGGTCCATCTGGTCGAACCCGGCCAGCAGATCGTGACGCGCCACCCACTCGCGCTGATGCCGCGTGTAGGCAGCTTCGATTCGGCCCGCGGCGACATCGTGGATGTCCCATCGCAGGGCCGGCGTGCGCGGGCCGACATCGCTTGCCAACGCCTCGACCGGGACGTCGTAGCCCTTCGCTGCTCGGAACTCGTCGGCGAACGTCGGCGACCAGCGCGGCATCAACGGGAACTCGTCCTCGAAGCTGGCCACCACCACGTCACCGAGCAGGTCGTCGATCGCGTCGAGATACTTTCCGGCGAACGTGTCCGGCCCGATGAGGGCGCGTACGGCGGCCTCGCTGCCGTAGTCGAGTCCCCACGGCACCGGGCCCTCGTCGGTGAGAACCTCGGCCCGTAAGGCCGGGTTCTCCGCCACCAGCCGGTACGCCTCGAGCGGCCCGCCTACCTGAAACGGGCTCCATGAGATGACCTTCATGCCCAGCGTGCGAGCGCGTTCGCAGACCACCCGGAACAGGCGCAACCACTCGTCGGTGTAGCCCTCCGGGTCGTCGCCGGCGCTTCCCACCGCCGGGCCGTGGAGCGCCAGACCGGTGATGCAGACGCCTCCGCAGCCGAGCTGGTGCATCTGCTCGAGTTGCCACAGCAGGCGTTCCTCGTCGAGCCGTTCGCCCGACCACCACCACAGCGGCAGCGGCCGGTAGCGCGCATCGGGGTCGCCGGCAAACGCCGCTCGCAACTCGGCCGGGTCGTCGATGGTGCTGGTCCAACTCGTTTGGCTCACGCGCCCCGCCTCCGTTCCCATCGCACGACGCGACAGGCTAGTTTGGACAGAAGTTTAACAAAGCTCCGCCCAGCTGCCCGAGAGAAGGGGGTCGTCGTGCCCGAGACGGAGATCGACATTGACATCGACGACATCGTGCGGACCGCTGCGCGACGTGCCGGTGCGGGCGAGGGAGTCGATGTGCTCCCGGTACCAGACGATGCAGACGAGCGCGTGCGCGCGTGGAGTGCCGCCGACGGCGTGTTCGTGCTCGTCAGCAGCACCGGCGCAATCGTCTCACGGTCGCTGCCACTCCCCTATCGAGCGGTGTTCCGAGAGATCGAGCCAGAGCCGGGCCGGCTGTGGGGCGCGACGGTCAGTGTCGAACCGGGCACCGTCACGGTCGTGCAGGCCATCGCCGACGGCAACTACCCCACGCCCGCCCTCTTGGGCGCCCACGGGTCCGTCGACGCTGATGGAACGGTCACCGCCGCGCGCGGTGTGCCCGGGGCGACGGCCGACGTCGTGGTGCGCGATGAGTCCGGCGACGATCACCATCCCGGGGTGATCGTCTTCGAGCCCGATGGCATCACCACGCTGATCGGGCCGTGGGCAACCACCGTCGGGGCCTACAGCTACCTACCGATCGTGAGCGGTGACGTCGATGTCGTCGCTGACTGGGTCCCGGGAGAGGCACTCGTTCGTCGCGTTGGCACCCGAGTGCTGAGGGTCCTGGTCGAGGTGCCCGGCAATCGGCTCGCGGGCGTGCTGGTCGACGGCATCGAGCAGGCGACCACGCCGGTCCGGTGTGGGGTGTCGTTCGACGTCACCGTCGACGAGCCCTCCCGCCCGATCCGCGTCGAACTGCACCTGCGCGGGGTGAGCGCAGGCGAGGTTGGCGGTGCATACGTGGTCGACGTGCCCCGGCGCACTACCGATCGCTTCCGGGGCCCGCTCGACGTGCGCGGCTCGGCGTGGCTCGAGACGGCGGTCACCATGCCGATGGCGTGGGAGGTCGTACCGGGCGTGTCGATCGCCGACGTCATCGAGTTTCACGCCCGGCCACCGGGCCCGGCTGGGGCAACCTTCCAGCCCGCCGTGGTGTACGGCACCGCCGGGACCGGCGGCCGCCCGCTGACCCTCGACCTGTACCGACGGACCGACGCGACCGAGAAGGCCCCGGTCGTGCTGTTCTTCCACGGTGGTGGATGGGGCGGGGGCGACCCGTGGTTCCACATCCGCCACGCCCACGCGTTGGCGGCCGCCGGCTACGTGACCGCGGTGGTGCGGTACCGCCTGTTCCCCGAGGCGATGTGGCCGGCTGCGATCGAGGACGTCACCTGCGCGGTGCGGTGGGCGCGGGCGGTGGCCGACGAGATCGGCGCCGACCCCGACCGGGTCGCCGTCGCCGGAGGCTCGGCCGGCGGTCAGCTGGCGGCCATGGTCGCACTCCGGCCCGGCGCCCACGAGGGCACGGGCGGGCACGCCGGCGAGCGCAGCGACGTGCAAGCGGCCGTACTGTGGTACCCCGCCACCGATCTGACCGTGGTCGAGCCCAACGCCGACCTGCAACCGATCTTCGACACCTACTTCGGCCAACCGCCCGCCGACGGCCTGCGCGACGCCTCGCCGGTCACCTGGGTGCACGCCGACTGCCCACCAATCCTCACGATCACCGGCTCGGCCGACCAGCTGACCACCCGCGGCCAGATCGAGGCGTTCCATCGGCAGCTCGACGCGGCCAGCGTGACCAACCGCGTCGAGGTGTTCGAGGGCCGCGACCACGCCTTCGACCTGCACGGGGCCGACGACTGGCACCGGTCGTACGCGCTCGCGGCCGCATTCCTCGACGAGCACCTCCGGCACGTGCCCGCGACCGCTGGATGACACGCAACTCATGACCACCACTCATGACCACAAGGAGATGACATGACCGAGATCATCACGACCGGCGTACGGGCGCCCGAGGGGCCTGTCCTGCTTCCCGACGGGCGGATCGCCTTCGTCGAGCAAGCGCGTGGACAGGTATCGGTGTGGGACGGAGGCTCGGTCGACGTGGTGGCCACCGGGCCGGGCGCGTGGAACGGCCTGACGCTCGGCGCCGACGGCGCCTTGTACGGCGCCCAGAACGGTGGCGCCGCTGGCGGCTGGGCCGACCGCGGCGTACACACCGCTGGCATCGAGCGAATCGGGCTCGACGGCAGCGTCGCCCGCGTCACCACCAGCTTGGGCGGCACGGCTCCCGTGGCGCCCAACGACCTCGCCTTTGGGCCCGACGGGCAGCTGTACTTCACCGACCCGGCGCACGCCTACAACCCCGACGCGCCGGGCACGCCGGGGCGGCTGTTCGTGGCCGGGCCGGGCGGGCAGGCCAACGTGCTGATCGAACTCGACGCCTGCTACTGCAACGGCATCGGGTTCCTCGCTGATGGAGCACTCGTGTGGGTGGAGTCGTACGGCCGCTACGTGTGCACCCTCGACGACGACGGTGGCCGCAGGGTGATCTGCCAGCTCCCCGACGAGCACGTGCCGGACGGGTTCGCGGTCGCGTCCGACGGGCGAATCTTCATCGCCACGGTCTTCTCCCACGGGGTGACGGTGATCAGCCCCGACGGCGAGCTGCTCGATCACCTCCCGTGTGGCGACGACGGCCTGGTCACGAATTGCTGCTTCGTCGGCAGCGACCTGATCGTCACCGATTTCGGGCCTGACCTCGTCAACGACCCCGACGCCGGGCGGTTGTGGCGCGTGCCCACCGACGCGACCGGCTTGGCGCTTCACGCCGGGGCGCTGTGACCGGCCGGCTGAGGGTCGCGGTCGTCGGCTGCGGGGCGGTATCGGCGGTCGTCGGCGAGCGCGGCTACGGCGCACTGCGCGAGTCGGTCGAACTGGTCGCCGCGATCGACCTGCGCATCGAGCGCGCCCGCGCCGTCGCCGAGCAGACAGGAGCGCGCCCGTACGAGTCGTTGGCCCAAGCCCTGCGCGACGAAGAGATCGACGCCGTCGACGTCCGTGTTCCGCACCGGGCCCACGCCGCGGTGGCCGCCGAGGCGATCGCGGCCGGCAAGCACGTGATGGTCGACAAGCCGATGGCCACCTCGCTCGACGACGCACGCTCGCTGGTGTCCACCGCGGCGGCGGCCGGGGTCGTGCTCAGCGTGGCCGAGAACTACACGTTCTACGAGCCGGTGCTCGCCGCCGCCCGAGAGCTCGCCGATGGCACGATCGGCGAGTTGGTCGCTGTGCGGACCCATCGGGTGGCATACCTCGACGACGTCTGGCTCGCCGATGGTTGGCGGCTCGACCGCGACGCCGGCGGTGGTGTGTTGCTCGACCAGGGCTGCCACTTCACCAACATCCTGCGGCGGACGGTCGGCGAGATCGAGGCCGTCCAGGCGTTCGTCAGCACACGCGCGCCGCGCTGGCGGGCCGACGACAGCGCGGTCGTCAACTGCCGGTTCGCCGGTGGCCTGATCGGCCAGCAGCTGTACACGTTCGCCTCGGCGACACCGGCGTTCGGGGCCGAGGCCTACTTCTACGGCACGGCCGGGTCGCTCGAGATCCACACCGGCTACGTCGAACCGACCGGCGGGCTGGTGCGCTACACCCCCGAGCACCCCGACGGCGAATGGCTCGACACCGGCCGGATCTACGACGAGACGTTCGCCCCCACGATCGACGACTGGGTGCGGGCGTGCCGCGGCGAGCAGGCGCCGACGATGAGTGGCGACGAAGGGTTGCGCGACCTCGCCGTGGTGCTCGCGGCCTACCGCTCGGTTCAGACCGGCTCGGTCGAGCCCGTCGTCACGTAGGCCACGAAACGGTGTCCGACGGCTACGCGCCGGAACGTGCTCGAACCGCCACCGACGGCGCGTGATTCAGGCGTACTGGGCGAACGGCGACGGGTCGAGGGGAAGCTCGTCGAGCGGCGAGCCGGCGGCGACCACGCGGGTGCCGGATGGTGCCTCGATCACGTCGGTCGAAGCCCAGCCGCCGGTGAGGGCCGGCCAGTCGGGGATGCTCGGGTGATAGTGCGGATGGAGCGTTCCCTCGGTGACCGGATGACGTACGGCCTGGTAGCGGTAGTCGGCGGAAATCCGGAGATGGTGGGAGCGGTTCGGGACCGCACCGTGCACCGTGAGGCTGTGGAACAGCAGCACATCGCCCATCTCGAAGGTGGTGGTCGCCCAGCCCGGGAGGGTGTCGTCGGCGGCCACGCCAATGCCGCCGACCGCGTCGTACGACACCGGCGGCCGCAAGCCCTGATGCTGCGAGCCGGCGAGCACCCGGAGCCCGCCCTCGCCGGCGGTAAGGTCGCCGAGCGGCACCCAGGCGGTGATGACGTCGGGCGTGCCCTGGATGAAGCGGTAGTCCTGGTGCGGCGGTGTGGTGCCGAACGGGTTATCGGGAAACGTCACCCGGCTGATCTTGCGCGGGTGCACGAGCACCTCGTCGCCGAGCAGTCGCCCAATCGCTGCCACCAGCGCGTCGTGATGGGCGAGCGCGTGGAAGCTGTAGAGCGACTGGAGTTCGCGGTACATCGGGAAGAAGAGGTCGTCACCCTCGTTGATCCACTCGACCCCCGGCACCCCGTCGGCCACGTCACTGCCAGCCACCAGCCAGCCGCTGCGGTCGAGCACGCCAAGCACGTCGGCGCGAACCGCTGCCACCGCCTCGCGGGGCAAGAGCCCGGCAAAATACAGGTACCCGTCGGTGGTGAGCCGATCGCGAAGGCCGGGTCCGTCGCCAAGCAGCGTCGACGACTCGTGCAGTTCGTTCACGAAGAGTATGGTAGGACTCTTAACGATCTGGATCAACGTCAGTGGGCGAAGTGCCGTGCCGGATCGAACGTCGGTCGGTCGCGGTACTCGTTGACACCGGGAACGGCCTTGCCGCGCAACAAGAACAGGTCGATCCCAGGGTCGGTGACCCTGGTGGTGGTGGGGATGTAGCGGATCGTCAGGCCGCAGCGCCGGCGCGGCGAGAGGTTCGCACGCGAGGCGTGGAGCATTGCCGCGTGGTGGACCTCGACATCACCGGCCTGCAACACGACGTCGACCGCGGCCGACTCGTCGACCTCGACGGCCGACTCGGTCGACAGCACGTTGTCGAGATCGGTGCGTTCACGCAGGGCGGCGACCGGCCAACGGTGCGACCCGGGGACGACCCGGAGGCAGCCGTTCTCCGTGGTGGCGTCGTCGACCGCGAGCCACAGCGACACCACTTCCATCGGCTCCAATGGCCAGTAGGCAGCGTCCTGGTGCCACAACACGGCTTGCCCGTCGAACGGCGGCTTGGAGATGTAGTGCGAGGCGAACAGGGCGATGTCGCCGCCGATGAAGTGGGCGGCCACGTCGAGCAACCGGTCGTCGGCGACCAGGTCGAGCCAGAACGGGTCGTCGGCCACCAGGCGGGTGTCGAGTTGCTCCGGGCGCCGCTCCGGGTGGCGCTCCTGCAGCCAGGCGACGTGGTCGCGCGCGGCCGCGACCCTGTCGGGGTCGAGCACCTGCGGGAACACTGCGAAGCCATCCCGCTCGTAGGCGTCGGGCGCGGCCCCAACCGGTTCGGATGGCACGCGCCGCAGAGCCGGCTCGACGGCCATCAGGCGCGACCCGCCTCGAGCGCCTCCCGGTAGGGGGTCATGTCCATTCCGGGGTAGCGGGCCGCCACCCCGGCCAGCGTGTGTTCGTTCCAGTACGGGTGTCCGACCGGGGGGAAACCGACGACGTTGCGCTCGCGCGGCGTGGCCCGCTCGAGGAAGTGCTGCATCTCCGGCTTGTCGCCGTCGTGGGCGTAGCCGCGCCACACCATCCAGCTCGAGTCGCGTGCCCGCCATCCGCTGTGGTGGGTCATCCGGGCGCCGGTCGTGGCGGTGAACGCCGAGCCGCGGTGGAACACGTCGATGCCGTACACGAGCATCGAACCGGCGGACGCCACCACCGGCCGTTCGTGCTCGTACAGGCGCGGGTCCATCTCACGGGGGCGGATCGACGGGTACCAGTACTCCCCCTCCGGCTCGTGCTCGCGCGGGAGGATCCACGTCGGGCCGAGGTCCTCGGTGACGTCGGTGAGGTAGGTGATCATGACGACCTTGCCGAACGTGGAGTCCGAGCGGGGGTAGACGAGCGTGTTGTTCCCGTAGTCGAGGTGGATCGGCTGCTCGAGGTTCGGCTGATCCGGGTACTTGCCCCACACGAGCGACTGATCGAGCACGATGTCGTCAGTTCCGAGCAGCGTCTCGGCGAGCCGGACGGTGTCGGGAAGCAGCGTGAGGTCGTGCAGCTCGTCGCCCCAGAACGGAAACTCGACCATGGTGTTCAGCGCTGCGTAGCGGGCCGGGGCGGCCTCGTACTCGTCTCCACTCGGCATCAGCCGGTACATCCCCTCCAACGCGCGCTCGATCTCGGCGGGTTGGAGGTACCCCTCGATCACCACGTACCCGTGGGTCCTCCACGCGGCGATGTCGTCGTCGGTGTACCGCGTCACAGCTGTCTCACTCACTCGATGGCTCCTCTTGGCCGATGATGGTCATGTCGGGTGCGTTCGCCCGGGCTCGGCGGCTGCGGTGGCGAAAACGTCGAGGTACTCGCCGTAGAGCACGGCTGGGGTGGTGCCGGCGCGGCAGTAGATCCTCCCGCCGGGGAACTTCCACACCCGGTCGAGCGCGGTCTGCACGATCCAGATCTCGCCGTAGTCGTTGACCGCGATCGCCGCGCTCGGGCTGGCTGCGCCGGGCAGATCACCGCGGTGGATGGTGTGGGCCTCACCGGCGAAGTCGCCGCCGATGTTGAACTGGCACCACTTGTTGTCGTCGAAGCCGACGTACGCCGTACGGACCGGCTGGGCCTCGTCGGCGGGCACGACCGGCGGCGCCACCGGAGGGCTGATCGCGAAGTCGTTGACATCTCCGAACGGCAGCGTGTAGTCGGCCGCCAGCACCCCGTCGGCGCTGATCGAACGCAAGGTGTTGGTGCCCCTGCTGGCCACCCACACGACGCCGTCCGGGGCGAGGCGCACCGCCACCGGGTTCCCCCCGACGCTGGTCGATGCCGGCGAGGTCATGTCGGGCAGGGGCACCCGATGCACCTCGCCGGTGGCGTGGTTGCCGACGTAGGCGGCCGTCTCGCTCACCGCCACGCCGCGCAGCTCATTGCCTGCCGACACGGCCACACTGGTGCTGCTGCCATCAGCGATCGTGACCCGGAACAGCACACCCTCGTACGTGGCGACGTAGGCGTACAGGCCGTCCGGCGAGATCGCTACCGAGGTCGCATGCTGACCCGAGGCCAACGCGCTGTGACGCAACACGGTGTCGGTGGCGACGTCGATGACCGTGACCCGGTTGGTCGAGTCGTCGAAGTTGCAGACGACCGCGATCGAGTCGTTGCAGGCGACCCCGAGCGGCGATGCACCAACGGCGATCGTGGCGACGGCTTCATCCTGCGGCTGCAACTCGTTGAAGACGCTGTAGCCGGGGCGACCCAGTACTGCCGAAGTGACGGTGCCGTCGCTGGAGTTGCTGATGTAGGCCTTCGTCCCGTTCGGCGTGATCGCCAGCCCCACCGGGTTGGTCCCCGTGGGGATGATGTTGGCGGCACCGAGGATCGCCGCCAGCACCGTCCACGTGACGTCCTTGTCCGGGTCGACGTCGACCCGGACGGTGCGGTAGCTGGTGAGCGCCCAACCGGTCTCGCATCCCACCGAACCGACCGAGAAGGTCTGTACGTCGTACGCCGGGATCGGTTGCGCGCCGGCGTCGTAGAGACGCGTCCCCGGCACGTCGGGCTGGCCGACGTACAGCAGCAACGCGGCCCGGGCGGTGCCCAGGTTGGACAGCGCCGAGGCGACCGCGAACTCGATCGTCGGACCGGCCGGAGTGAAGATGCCGGTCAACATCTCGGCACCGTCGGGCGACAGGTCGTGCTGGGTGAAATTGGTGGTCATCGAGCCCACCGGCACCAGCGCGTTCATCCGTCACCCCCTCCTCGACGTTGCACTCCGTTTTCGATCTCCAGAGTTTGGAAGAAATCATACCGAACCATCGACACCTTGTCGAACAAGCACACGCGCGAAAGCTTGACAGGCTCGACAAGTTCGGTAGTATTCCATACTAACTAACGTGAGTCCCGTGGGGGCGGGATGTCGAACGTCAGCGTTCGGCGACGCGCGGCTCCCCCCAGCGCGGGGCGATGCCAAGAGAGGGGAACGGCATGCCCACACGGCGACAGCTACTCAAGGGCGCAGCCGGCGCCGGAGCCGCGGCACTGGTGCTGCCCGAGCACCTGTGGTGGAGGTCCGTCGCCCACGCCGACCCGGTGCTCCCGGCCCGATTCTCACTCGATCCCGCGCCGTTCACGCTCGGGGTAGCCTCGGGCGACCCGACCCCCGAGGCGGTCGTGATCTGGACCCGGGTCGCGCCGGAGCCGTTCGTGGCGGGCGGGGGTGTCAGCGGCTTGGTCACGGTCGACTGGGCGATGGCGACCGACCCGGCGCTCAGCAACGTGGTGGCGTCGGGCCAGGTCGTCACCGACGCCACCAGGGCCCACACGGTTCATGTCGACGTCACCGGCCTGAACCCCGGTACTACCTACTACTACGGGTTCGCGACCGGCGGTCAGTCGAGTGTCGTCGGCCGCACGCGGACGGCGCCGGCGGGTTCCACGAGCCACCTCCGGTTCGCGTTGGCGTCGTGCCAACAGATCTTCGACGGCAACAGCCATCGGTACGCCGCGTTCGATCGCATGCGCGAGGAGGACCTCGACTTCGTCCTCCACGTCGGCGATTACATCTACGAGAACACCTTTGGAACCAACCACCCGGAGGGTGTCCGCCCCCAACCCGTCACACTCGACCAGTACCGCTTCCGGTACGCCCTCTACCGAGCCGACCCGCAGCTTCGCCACGCCCACCGCGACCTGCCCTGGGTGCTGACGTGGGACGACCACGAGGTGTACAACGACTACGACTCCGGGGTGAACCCGACTCGTCGCCGGGACGCGTACCAGGCCTACTACGAGCACCTGCCGATCCGTGCCCCGGCCGGCCCGCCCGACCTCGACGGCTTCCAGCTCTATCGACGCCTCCAGTTCGGCGACCTGCTCGACCTTCTGGTGCTCGACACACGCCAGTACCGCGACCAGCCGCCCGGCCCGACCGACAACCACAACGACCCGAACCGGTCGATGCTCGGCGCCGACCAGAAGGCATGGGTCCTGTCGTCTCTGTCGTCGAGCACGACCGCGTGGCGCGGGCTGGCGAGCGCCATGACGATGGCCGACGTGAAGATCGTGGGAGGCCTGCCGGACCGCCTCGAGGACCTGATCCCAGGCCCCGACGGCCTGACCTACTACGCCCACGCCTGGCAGGGCTACACCGCTGAGCGGACCGACATCCTCGGCCATCTTGTCGCCAACGGGATCCCGGACGTCGTCGTCTTGTCGGGCGACTGGCATCGCTCGATCGTGTCGAGCCTCAAGGTCGACTTCGACGACCTGCTCGCGCCGGTGGTCGCCAGCGAGTTCACGTGCACAGCGGTCACGTCGAACGGTCAGGGCTCCAACAACGACCTCAACAACCTCCTCGGCCGGCTCCTGATCTATCCGATCAACCGCCACATGCACTACTACGAATGCGAGCGCCACGGGTACACGGTGTGCGACCTGACGCCGGAGCAGTGGACGACCACCTACCGGACGGTGTCGCGGTCGAGTCCGACGTCGGGCGCGAGCAACCTGGCGACGTTCCGGGTACTACGTGGAACGGCCGGCCCCGACATGCTCTCCGGGAGTGGCGGCAACCCGCTCGCCCCCTGACTCGTCGGCCCGCCGGTCGGCCACCGAGCAGTATGTTCGGCCCCGGATTGACGTGGAGCTGCGGAATCAGGCAAGATTACTTACAAACCACGAACAACGAGGGGGAAAGCGTGCGCAAACTGATCGCAAGTTTGGTTGCCGTCGGAATGGTGGCGGTGGCGTGCTCCGGCGACGACACGACCGATGGCACCGACAACACATCCGGGGGTGGCGTCACCACCCAGGGCGACGGCCCTACCACTGAACCGACAGGAGACACCGAGCCGGCGCCCGACACGACCGACACCTCCGAACCGGGCGCCGACATCATCCCGGCCACCGGCATCGACGGGCAGACGATCAAGATCGTGATCCCGGCCAAGCTCGAGGCCTGTGGCGACGACGAGGCGACCGCCAGCGCCAGCGTGATGGACGATGAGGCACGCGATGGGCTGGCCGAGTACATCGCCTTCTTCAACGACGAGGTGCTGGCCGAGTCGGGCTACTCGCTCGACGCCGAGATCGTCGACGACGGCGGCGTGTACTGCCCGGAGAAGGCACGCGCGGCTGGCCGCCGGATCGTCGAGGAGATCAAGCCGTTCGCCGTGATCGGCGACTCGCAGAACCTCGACCAGGGCCCGATCGTGGCCGACATGGTCACGGCCGCAGGCATCCGCCACATCGGTCTCGCCTGGAACACCACAGCGCCCTATGCCGAGCGCCCCTACTACGCGTTCGGGCTGGTGCACCTGGCCGAAACGGCGATGACCAACCTGGTCGACTACATCTCGGCACGCGTCGACGGGACCCCGGGTCACGACCCCGCAACCCGCGACGAGGTCGACGAGCGGCGCTACGGGTACGTCACGATCGACCTGCCCGAGTATCACGAGATCGTCGATCAGGTGTCGGCTGCGATGGACGCCGCCGGGCTCGAGCTGGAGCAGACCTACTTCCTGTCACCCGACCCGGCAGTCGCCGGGCAGAACGTCGCCACGCTGGTCACCCGGATGGCCGAGGACGGCATCAACTCGTTGCTGTTCGACTTCTTCAGCCTCGCCGGCGCCAGCTCAGGCAGCACCCTGACCCACACGATGGCCGAGCAGAACTACCGGCCCGACATCTACGTGGGCACCAAGGGCCTGGCCGCGATCTTCGGCCCGCTCTGGGAACCGACCGTGTGGGAACACGCCGAGGGCATTTCGTCGTTCAGCCCGCTCGCCCTGCGGGCGGCACTCGTCGCCAACGACGACGGCACGTTCGGGTACGACCCCGCCTACGCCGACATCAACGAGAACGTCGACCCGGTCGTCGACATCTGGGAATACCTCGGCCACGCCGACGCCGTCACGGTAGGCCACAACATCGTCTTCGGCCTCGGCATCCTGGCGGCCGGCATCCTCGAGAGCGGCGACGAGCTGACCGCCGAGTCGTGGGCGGAGGGCCTCTGGTCGACCGCCGTAGGTGAGCCGAACCGGTGCACGTTGAACCGGTTCTACTCGGGCACCGACTCCGAGTTCATCCCGAACGCGTCGTTCGCCAAGGGCGATGTCCGGGGCCCGATCACCCAGTTCACCACCGTGCACTGGGTGTCCGAGCCGACCGACCTCGGCCTGCCCGGCATCTGGGAGTCGTACGACAACTATGCCTACGTCGACAGCATGGACGAGCTGCCGGCCGAGCCGTCGCACGACACCTCGGTGACGCCGCCCGACATCCCCCTGCCGGAGCCGATCGGCGTGCACCCGTGGACAACCTGCGAAGAACTCGGTCTCCGCTGACCCGAGTTCTCTCCGCCTGAGCGAAGGGGCGGGTCGCCCGGCAATCCGCCGGTGCGACCCGTCCCTTCGGCGGTTTCCGGTCCGGTTTCGCTCCAGACGTGCGGGCCAAGCACTTCGTATGGTACCGTTACAAACCTACCCGTTCGGCCCGTAGGGGGTCGCCGAACCAACTCGACCGGAGGCGGCGTTTGCGCGAAACCGCGGCACAGACCAGCGACAGGCGTCGCGTCGTCGTGCTGTTCACGTCGGTGGTCGTCCTCCTGCTCGGCGCCTGCGGCGTCGTCTGGGACGCTCCCGTGGTACGCATCGTCGCCGGCGCGGGTGGCGTCACGTTCGGCAGCGACGCCGACCGCGTCCGGGCCCAGGGTGGCGAGACGATCATCAATCTGATGAACAACAGCGAGCAGCAGCGCCGGCTGGTGCTCGCCGAGGTCGACGCGATCGGCGAGCTGCCCCAGGAACTGCTCGACGCCGAGTTCGCCCGCGACGACAACCGGATCATCGACATGACCGGCGACATGCGCGGCCGGCGGGCCTCGTTGGTCAACGCCTTGCAGTTCGAGTACGCGTACGCGTCGTTCCACGTGCACCTCCATCCGGGACGCGTCTACGTCGTGTTCGACACCCTCGACACGGAGGGGTTTCCTCCGCTGTGGTTCGTCCCCCAGGAAGGCGGCGCACACACGTGAACGCGATCTCGGTGCTCTACGACCGCGTGGCAACACGTCCCGCCGTGCGGTGGCCGACCGGGGTGGCGGCCTTCGTGCTCGCCATCGCCGCGACTCGTCTCCTGGCGCCCGACGGATTGCCGATGGGTGTCGTCGTGCTCGGCCTGCACCTCGGCGCGCTGAACGCGCTGGTGGCGCTCGGCCTGGTCGTGATCTACCGCGCCGGCAAGTACGTCAACTTCGCCCAGGGCGGTATCGGCGCGGCCGGGGCGGTCATCGCCGGCAAGCTGATCGCCAACAACGACCTCAACTACTTCCTCGCCGTGGCGATCGGCCTGGCGGCGTCGGTGGCGATCGCCGGGGCGGCCGAGTTGGCGTTCGTCAAGCGCCTGTTCGAGGCGCCGCGCCTGATCCTGACCGTGGCCACGATCGGAATGGCGCAGCTGTTCAGCGGCTTCGAGGTCGCGGCCGCCAGCTTCTGGACCGATCCGCTCGCCGTCCGCCCGAACCTCGACTCTCCGATCTCGGCGTCGTACACGATCGGGCGCACGATCTTCGGCGGCGCTCACATCGCGATCATGATCGTGTTCCCGCTGGTGCTGATCGGCCTCACTGCGTTCTTCCGGTACAGCCGGTACGGCGCCGCCGTGCAAGCCGCCGCCGAGAATGCCGACCGGGCCCGCCTGCTCGGAATCTCGGTCCGCCGCGTGTCGCTGATCGTGTGGATGATCGCCGGCCTGCTGGCCGGTATCACGGCCGTCCTACAGGCCCCAATCGTCGGGTTCACGTTCGGCGCCGCGTCGGGGCCCGACATCATGTTGCGGGCCCTCGCCCCGGCGATGCTGGCGGGGATGAGCAGCCTGTCGGGCACGGTCGCCGCGGCGCTCGCGCTGGGCGTGATGCAGCAGGCGTTCGTCTGGAACACCGGCAGCAGTGGGTTCAGCAACCTGGTGCTGCTCGTGGTGATCGTCGGCGCCCTGCTGGTGCGCCGGCGCCGGGCGACGCGGACCGTCGAGTCGGAAGAGGCTTCGTTCGCGGCCCAGGCGCTGGTCCGTCCGATCCCCCGCGAGTTGGCGGGCCTCCGCCTGGTGAAGTCGACGCGACGCTGTCTGATCGGGCTCGCCGTCGTCGTCGGCATCATCATCCCGCTCCCGTTGTCGGTGACCCAACAGAACCTGGCGGCCCTGATCGTGATCTACGCGATCGCGGCCCTCTCGCTCACGCTGCTGTCGGGGCAGGCCGGCCAGATCTCGTTCGGTCACTGGGCGTTCGCCGGGTTCGGTGCCCTACTGGGCGGTCACCTGATCAACGAGCGCGGTTGGCACTACCTGCTGACGGCCGTGGCAGTGTGCCTGTGCGGCGCCCTCGTGGCGGTGCTGATCGGGTTGCCCGCGCTCCGGATCCGGGGCTTGTTCCTCGGCGTCGTCACGCTCGCGTTCGCGGTCGCCTGCACCGGCTACGTGTTCGGCCTGAAATGGTTCCAGTTCGGCGGCTACGTGCGGCGCCCGGTCGCCTTCGGCATCGACTTCAACAAGGATCTGTGGTTCTACTACTTGTGCTTCGGCATGCTCGTGCTGACCGGGATCGTCGTCCGCAACGTGCGCGTCAGCCGGTGGGGACGCCACATGCTCGCCGTCCGCGACAACGACCGCGCCGCGGCAGCCTTCGGTGTCGGGTCGGTGTGGCCGCGTCTCGCGGCGTTCGCCACCGCCGGCTTCCTCGGGGCGATGGCGGGCTACCTCTACATGCTCCACCAAACCGCAGTCGGCACCCGCTCGTTCCCGGTCACCACCTCACTGCTCCTGTTCTCGGCCGTGGTGATCGGCGGCATGGGCACCGTCACGGGTGGCATCATCGCTGCGCTCTACCTGCGCGGCATCCAGTACTTCGCCCCCGAGATCCAGCTGGTGTCGACCAGCCTGGGTCTGCTCGTGGTGCTGATGTTCCTGCCGGGGGGCATCGGCGGGCTGCTGTTCGCCGGTCGTGACGCGGCGCTGCGGGTGCTCGCCCGACGATGGGGCATCGAGGTGCCATCCCTCACCGCCGACCGCGGTGACTTCGGCGGCCCCCCAGGCAGCGACGGCGCCCCCGACGTGGCGCTCTCCGACGTCCGGCTCGAACCATCCGCCCCGACCCCCGACGCGGTGCCCGGGTGAGCGCCGTATCCGCCCCCGCCGCGACGGAGGCCCCATCGGCGGTACGGCGCCCCGTGGCGCGGCTGCGCCACGAACTCGGCGGGGCCGCGATCTACCCGCTCGGCGCGCTGACGGCAATGAACCTGCTCGACGACTTCGATCAGGCCGTGTACTCGCTGGTCGGGCCCGAGATCGTGCGCCACTTCAACATCTCGGCGGCCACGTACGGGCTCTCGTTCGTGCCGATCATCGTGTTCGGCATGTTCGTCCCGGTGCTGATGGGGTGGATCACCGACCGGGTCAACCGGGTGTTCCTGTCGATCGTCGGGGCGCTGGTCTGGCTCGTGTTCGCGCTGCTGACCGGGGTGGTGCCGGCGTTCGTACTGCTGCTCGTGGTACGCATGCTGGCCGGCATCGGCAAGTCGGTCAGCGAGCCGGCCCACAACAGCTTGATCGCCGACTACTACCCGTTGCACGGGCGCGGTTTCGCCTACGCGATCCACCGCAACACCTATGCGGTCGGCGTGGCGGTGGGCACGCTCGCGGGCGGCTACATCGTGTCGCAGTACGGCTGGCAGCGGGCGTTCCTCATCGTCCCGCTCCCCGCGCTGGTGGCGATCGTCATGCTGTTCCGCCTGCGCGAGCCCCGGCGCGGTCACTACGAACGGGTCGCCGACACCGACTACGCCGATCTGCCCGAGCCACTCAAGCTGCGCCAGTCGGTGAAGCTGCTCTACAACAGCCAGTCGTGGAAGCGTTTCGCCTGGGTGTGGCTGTTCCTAGCGGCCGGGCTGGGGATGACCGCGGTGCTGCCGTTCTACTTCGACGCCACGTTCGGGGTCGGCCCGTTCGGCCGTGGCGTCGTGCTCAGCGTCACCGCCGTCACCGGGGTGATCGGCTCGCTGATCGGCGGGCTGTGGGGGCAGCGGATGCTCGCCCGCAGCGACTTCCAGAAGGTCTCGGCGCTGCTCGGCTGGTCGATCCTGATCGCCGCGGTGTCGCTCGTCGGCATGGCCTGGGCACCCAACCTGGGGGTGGCGTGGGCGGCCGCGATCGTGCACTTCAGCCTGCGCACGCTCGCCACCGCGCCGGTCGCGGCGATCCTGTCGGCGGTCGTCCCGGCGCGCATCCGCGGGCAGGCGTTCGGCCTGGCGGGCCTGTACTTCGCGGCCGGCTTCAGCCTGCTGCCGATCGGCCTCAGCTACGGCGAGAAGTACAGCTATCGGGTGAGCCTGCTGATCGGCGTAGTGCCGCTGCTGATCGGGGCAGCCGTCGCGTTCAGCGCCGGCAAGTACATCGCCGACGACATCAAACGGGTCAGCCGGCTCGGTGCGGCCGAGGCCGAGGTGCAGCGCCGCCGGGCTGCGGGCGAGAAGATCGACCTGCTCGAAGTGCTCGACCTCGAGGTCCGCTACGGCACCGTGCAGGTGCTGTTCGGCGTCGACCTCAGGGTGGCCGAAGGCGAGACGGTCGCGCTGCTCGGCACCAACGGCGCCGGCAAGTCGACGCTCCTGCGCGCCGTGTCGGGCCTGGTCAAACCGTCGCGCGGGGCGGTGCTGTACGAGGGCCGCGACGTCACCGGTATCGACGCCGAGGCGACCACCGCGCTCGGCATCGTCCATGTCCCCGGCGGGCGGGGCGTGTTCCCCGGCATGTCCGTCCGCCGCAACTTGAACCTCGGCACGCACCTGTACGCGGGCGACAAGAAGTACGCGGCCGAGGCGTTCGAACGTGCGTTGCACCTGTTCCCGCGTCTCGGCGAGCGGCTCGATACGCCCGCCGGCTCGTTGTCGGGCGGCGAGCAGCAGATGTTGTGCCTCGCTCAGGCGTTCATGGCCAAACCGAAGCTGCTGATCATCGACGAACTGTCGCTCGGGCTGGCCCCCGTGGTCGTCGAGGACCTGCTCCAGACCGTCGAGCAGATCAACGCCGACGGTGTCGCCGTGCTACTCGTCGAGCAGTCGGTGAACATCGCCCTGTCGCTCGCCGACCGGGCGTACTTCATGGAGAAGGGTCAGGTGCGCTACGAGGGGCCGGCCGCCGATCTGCTCGGGCGCGACGACATCCTCCGTTCCGTGTTCCTGGCCGGCGCCCGCGACATCGGCGATCTCTCACCGGCAGGTGAGCGATGACTGCGCCGGTGACCGCTCGCGGTGGTGCCCTGGAGATCCGCGACCTGCACGTCCGGTTCGGTGGTGTCACCGCGGTCGACGTGGACGCGATCGACATCCCGGCCGACCGGATCGTCGGCATCGTCGGTGCCAACGGGGCCGGCAAGACCACCCTGTTCGATGCCATCTCGGGGTTCGTCACGCCCAGCGAGGGTTCGATCGTGATGGACGGCACGCACGACCTGCACCGCCTGCGCCCCCACCGCCGGGCCGAACTCGGCCTGGGGCGCAGCTTCCAGAACGCGACCCTGTTCCCGACGATGACGGTCGCCGAGACGATCGCCGTCGCCTTCGACCGGCGCCGGCCGACCGGTGGCTTCGTCAGCTCCGCCCTCGGCGCCCCCTGGGTGCGTCGCCGCGAACGGACGCTGCGGGCCGAGGTCGCCGAGGTCGTCGCCCTGATGGGCCTCGACGCCTATTACGACAAGTTCATCTCCGAATTGTCGACCGGAACCCGCCGGATCGTCGACCTCGGGTGCGTGATCGCCCACCGGCCGCGCCTGCTCCTGCTGGACGAGCCGTCGAGCGGTATCGCCCAGAGCGAGGTGGGCGCCCTGGCCGAGCTGTTGCGACGCGTCCAGGCCACGCTCGGGTGCACGATGGTGGTCGTCGAGCATGACATACCGATGCTGCGCTCGCTCGCCGACGAGATGTACGCGCTCGGCCTCGGGCGGGTGATCGCCCACGGCGACCCCGACTCGGTGCTGTCGGCGCCCGCGGTGGTGAGCAGCTACCTGGGCACCTCGGCCCGCGCCGTCGCCCGTTCCGGTGACACCGGCTCCAGCGAGGACGTGACGGCGACTGAGAACGACGAGGAGACCCCGTCGTGAGGATCAGTGACGTCCGGGTCCACGTCGTCACCCCACTCGGTCACATCGATCTCGTCGAGGGCAGCCGGCTCGGGTGGGTGTTCGTCGAAGTCGAGACCGACGACGGCCTGATCGGGGTCGGTGAGTGTTCGAACTGGCCGCGCCAGGGCAATCACATCGTCGCCCGTACGGTCGACGCGGTCGGTCGCCAACTGATCGGCCGCGATCCGGCCGCGATCGAGGCGATCTGGAACGACCTCTACCGCGCCAGCACGTACCTCGGCAGCCGCGGCCTGATCACCGCCGTGATCAGCGGTATCGACATCGCCCTGTGGGACATCAAGGGCCAAGCCCTCGGGCGCCCGGTGTGGGACCTGCTCGGAGGCGCGCTGCGACGCGAGGTGCCGCTGTACACCCACCCCGGCGGCGGCGACCCCGACGAGGCGGTCGCCAACACGCGCGAACTGATCGACCAAGGCTTCGAGGCCGTCAAGTTCGATCCGTTCATCGAGATGCTCCCGCGCTTCACGAGCTATCTCGACGGCCGGATCTCGCGCCGCGGCGTACGCGAGGCAGCCGAGATCATCGCCGCCGTGCGCGACGCGGCCGGACCAGACCTCGAGATCCTGATCGACGCCCACGGAAACTTCGACGTGCCATCGGCGCTGCGCGCGATCCGTGCGCTCGAGCCGTTCGACATCACCTGGTTCGAAGAGCCGGTGCCGCCAGAGAGCCTCGATGCACTACGTCAGATCCGAACCCAGACCTCGGTCGACCTGTGCGTCGGCGAACGGCTCCATACGCGCTGGGACTTCGCCCCCGTGCTGGCAGCCGGCGTGGCCGGCTACGTGATGCCGGACGTGTGCTGGACCGGAGGCATCAGCGAACTGAAGAAGATCGCCACACTGGCCGAGGCCTACTACGTGCCGATCAGCCCACACAACGCGCTCGGGCCGATCCAGATCCTGGCAGGCGGGCACGTAGCGATGACGGTGCCGAACCTGTACCGACTCGAGATCAACAGCAAGTGGCTGCACCAGTACGACGCGGCGATCGCCGGCAACCTACCGGTGCGCGACGGCGCGCTGCACCTCGGCGACACGCCGGGCCTCGGCATCGGCCTCGACTACGACTTCGTGTCGAACCAGGCCGACAACGACTGGCGCGACTTCCGCCACGGCTGAACCGGTCGATCCGGCTCGGCGACTCAGCTGGCGGGGAGCAGCGCCGGCACTTCGACCGGGCCGGCGTAGCGTTCCGGATCGGCGAACCCTGCCGACTCGCGCGCGTCGATCGCCTCGGCCAGGAACGCGACCTGCCGCTCGGCCCACTGCTGGGGTTCGCACTCGCGGGCGACGCGGATCGATCGCTGCGTCGACGGCGCCGACAATCCCGACGGCCCGCGGTAGTGGATGTAGAACGTGCGCCGGGTGTCCGACGACAGATTCGGAGGCGAGCCGTGCAGCAACCCGGTCGCGTGCACCAGCACGTCACCCGGCTCGAGCGGGACGAGCACCGCGTCGGTGCGCCCCCAGTCGTTCGGCTCGACCGATTCGGGCAACCCGAGGTGGCTGCCCGGAATCGCCCACAGGCACCCGTTGTCGGGTGTCGACGGGTCGAGGTAGATGTCGATCGTGAAGTCGTGACACGGGTCGCCGCCACCCGCCTGGATCGCCGCCAACTCGACGTCGCGGTGCCACGGCACCGCCGCGCCGGCCTCGGGCAGCTTCACCACGAGCGACTCGGTGGTCGGGGCGAACGGCGTCTCGAGCAGCTGCCACACGGCGTTCAGGATCGTTGGGTTGGCCGTGGTGAGGGCGAAGACCGGGTCGTCCTGCCACAGCCACTCGGCGCGGCGGAACACCCGCCGCCCGTCGCCGTCGGCGGCGTAGAGGTAACCGGGGTCGCGGTAGACGGCCATGTCGACCGGAATGTCGTGAACTCCGGTAGGGATCGGCCGTTGCCGGTCGAGGTCGCGGCCGAACGCGACCGCGGCCTCGACGATCCGGGCACTGGCGCGCTGCAACCGCGCCAGTTCGGAGGTCTGGATTGCACCGGCCAGCAACAGGAATCCGTCACGGCGGAAGCGGGCAACCTGCTCATCGGTCAGCACGAGAATCCTCCTGGAGGTGGGTGGGGACGGCTCACGGAACTACAACGGGAACCGGACGGCGTCGAAGGTGATCAGGCCATTGGGGTCGGCGGCTCCGCCGGTGAACGCGGCCAAGGCGGTGACGGTGCCGTCGGTGTCGACCGACACCGACGCCAACCCATCGGCGACGACCACCGGGAACCAGGCTTGGCCAGCAGGCCGGAGGCCTTCGGGAAGCGTGGTCACCACGCTCGGCAGCGGCCCGGACGAGCGGCTGACGCCGCCGCGCAACTCGACGGCATGTCCGTTGCGGCGAACCTCGATCGGCGGATCGGCGGGCGCCCAGCCGTTCTCGAGCACCGGTTGCTCCCAGGGGTCTGGCGCGGCAGGTGGCGTGGCGCGCACCCAACCGTCGGGGGTCGCGCGGTGGAACGCTCCCCCACCGTCGTCCCACGCGAAGTACCACACCCAGTCGGGGGTGGAGGCCGCCGACGGGCGGGCGGCCAGCGGCCCCTGGATGATCTGCGGGAGGTGCGGGCTCCTAGCCAAGGTAGGCCTCCGCCCCGGTGAAGGTGACGTGGGCGTGCTCGGAGCCGTAGGTGCCCGGATGGTTCTTCGACGGCCTGATATAGGTGCGTCCGCCCGGCCACTGGACCACCTTGCCCGAGTCGGGCAACGCCAGCAGCGTGCCCTCGTTCGAGGTCAGGGCGACGTCGCCGTAGGGGATGTCGGGGAAGAAGCTGTGGGTCGCGTTGATCACGTTGGCGCTGTCGATCCACGCCCAGCCGACCACGCCGTCGTCGGTCCAGAACGCACGCACCTCGTCCTCGTCCAGGTGCACCGAGCCGTGCACGTTCTGCGAGCCCTGCCCGGGGATCGACAGCGGCCACGTTGCCGCGAGAGCACCCGCGCTGGTGACGTGACGCATGACGTCGTTGACGGGATCGGGAAACACGATGCTCCCGTCGAGGTTGCGGACCGCGCCGCACGCCGGCCCGAGCGACCCGGCCGGTGTGGTGTAGACCAGCGACGCGGCGGGCGTCGCCGGCTCGAGGTCGATGCGGAACACCTTGCGCGACCAGAACGACGAGCACCACAGGTAGCGGCCGTCGGCGCTGGTGTCGAGCAGCACGAGCATGCCGCCGGAGTCGATCGTGGTGGCCTGGTCCCAGGACGCGGCGTCGACGTCGAACCGGTGCAGGGTGCCGTCGTCGGCGCCGCCCGCGTAGAGCTTGGCACCGGAGTGATCGAAGCAGAGCTTCTGCGGCATCAACGTGACCCCGCTCGGGGCCGCGTGCGTCCCGGCAATCTCGAGTGTCTCGGTGTCGACGATCACGAGTTCGTTGTTCGTCGCGTCGACGACCGCGAGCAGTGGCCCGTCGGGTTGCAGGGCGGGCCGGCCCGGCTCGCCGGCGAGCTGGATCTCGGCGATGCACAGCATCTCCTGGCTCTGGCCGAACAGGTTCCACAACTCGGACCACCCGAGTTGCACGAGCGCCAGGCGATGGTTCCCCACGCACGACACCCACGCGTACAGGTCGTCGGCCGCGGTCGTGACGAGCTTCGGCTGCGCGCCCTCGGGGAACGTGTACTCCTTGAAGAAGCTCATCCCGCCGCAGCGCAGCTCCCACTGGTATTCGCGGCCGATCGTGAGGTCGCCGAGCACGATCTGGCGGCGGACGTGTGCCCCGAGTGTGTTGGCACTGGCGAGACCGACCACGTCGTGGTGGTACTCGGTGACGCCCGGGAGCGGCGTTCGCGACACGTTGTCGGCCAGGACGATGCGGTTGTCACCGCCCGGCTCCCACGGCTCGGGCGCCGGGTCGGGGAGCACGCCGATGTGGAAGTCGAAGTACCCGGCACCCCACCCACCGAACGACGCTGCGATGTCGACGTCGATGACGACCGTGTCGTCCTCCGGCGTGAACGACCCCGCGATGACCGTCTTGGCGCCCTCCTGACGGCTGCTCGAGAACGACTTCGTCTCGGGCAGCTGGATCTGCGTGACCCGGCCCGAGGCAAGCGCTCGGGCCGTCACGACGCCGGCGGGCTGCTCGGCGGCCCCTTCGCCAAGCTGCTTCCCCCCAACCAGTACAGCGGCGGGCACCACCGCCCCCGCACCGACGCCGGCCAGGAAGCCCCTACGTGCGATCGGATTGGTCGGTTCCTGCACTCGCGTACCCTCCCACGATTGAAACCAAGGGTTTCGACCCGGACACCTGCCCGGCGTCGAGTTCGGAATAAGACCTTACTTTGCGACGACGCGGATGTCGAGCGAGGTGGGCGGTATCGCGACCGGCCCTCAGAACGGTGGCGGGGTCGGCAGGTCGCCCGGGGGGCGCGGGTGGGCGACCGGGGTGAGGTCGCTGTCGATCACCGCCCCCACGGCGATGCCGGGTCGATCGACCGCGAAGTGACCGAGGTCGGTGCCCCGCGTGCAACCGTCAGCGAAGTAGATGACGGTGTGGATGCGGCGGGTTTGTGCCGATCTGTTGGCGCCCGCACAGTGGGCGGTCAGGCCGTGATGGAAGGCCACCCCACCGCGCCCGACCTCACGGAACTCGGGCTCGCTGCCGACAAGTGCCGGGTCGGCGAGGAGATCTTCGGGCTGACCGTCGAAGATGTTCACGTACTTCCGCAGCCCCGCCCGGTGCGACCCCGGCAGATAGCCCAGGCAACCGGTCTGCAACGTCGCCCCGTCGAGTGGAATCCAGGCGGTGACGGTTCGCGGCTCGGCGATCGGCCAGTACGGCTGATCCTGGTGGGCGTCGGTCGGCCGACCTCCGGCCTCCTTGAACAGGGCCTGGTCGTGCCAGATCCGCACCACGTCGGCCCGCAACAGCGCAGCTGCCGCGGCGGCCACAACCGGATGAAACGTCAGCGGCCGGACGTCGGGCCAGTCCTCCCAGAGGTTGATGCACTGGATGAACGACTGCTCGTACCGCGACTTCTGATCGAGCCCCCGGTGATCCCCGGATTGGCGGGCGGCGACGGCGGCATCGACGTGGGGTGCCAGCTGGTCGAGCTCCTCGAACCTCAACAGGTCGGGGACCACGACGAATCCGTCGCGTTCGAAGTCGGCGATCGCCTCCTCGCTCACCGGCTGGCCTGACACGGCAGTCCTCCCGTCCCTCGCAGAACTCGGAATCGACCCCTACGTCGCTGCGGCCGCGTCGTCGTGCGCGCCGTACACCGACACCGTGCAGTACTCGCCGTAGAACAAGCCAGGACGGAAGAACATCCGGCCGCCGAGCCACCGCCACACCAGGTCGACCTCGGCTCGGGCGACCCAGATCTCGCCATAGTCGTTGATCGCCAGGCCGGTGGTGCTGTCGGTACCGCCACCCCACGTCGCGCAGTGCCAGCTGTGGGGCACCCCGTTGAACTCGGACGCGATGTTGATCTCGCTGTAGTTGCCGTCGTCGTACACCAGCCAGGCCGTACGTACGATGTCGGAGGTCTGCCCCGCCACCGGGACCATTGCCAGGTCGGTCGGCCCGCTGTACGGCAGCTCGTGGTCGTCGGTGAGCGCGCCGGTGGCGGGGTCGAGCGCGCACAGCTGTCCGAGCGTCGGTGCGGCCGGTCGGCAGGCGACCCAGACCTTGCCATCGGCGGCGGTGCGCACCACGACCGGGCCGTCGGCGACCGGCGTGGTAGAGCTCACCGTCATCGCCGGAAGTTCGAGACGATGCACGCAACCGTTGGTGACGTCGGCGACGAACGCCGCCGCGCCGTCGAGCGTGACAGCGATCCCGCTCAACTCCGGCGCCCCTGGCAGCTCCACGCCGGCTGTGTCGCCGCTAGGGAGGTCGATGCGGACCACCCGTCCGTGTGCCGTGGTGACGAGAGCCGCGGACCCGTCGGGCACAAGCGCGACCGCCCGCGGCGCACCACCGTCGATCGTGACCTGGTGGAGGATCTCGTAGGTGGTCGCCGACAGGATCGTCACGTGGGCGGTCGGGTCGTCGCGGTTCGACACGACCACGTGCTCGTCGTCGGCCACGACGTCGTGCGCACCGGCACCGGTGGACACCGGGTCGAGTGCCCGGTCGAGTGCCTCCGCATCGCGGAGGTAGCTGTAGCCGGGGCGGCCCAGCAGGAACGGCGTGACCGTGCCTGTCCGCGGGCTGGTCACGAACCCGCGCACGCCGTCGGGGGTGATCGCCATCTTGCGCGCATCGGGAACCGGCACGGTGTCGCCGCCACCGATGATCCCGACGAGCAACTGCCAGGTGACGGGCCGGCCAGGCTCGACGTCGAACACCATCCGCCGCGACGTGGTGGAGGCCCACGAACTCTCGCCGTCGACCGAGCCGACCGAATGCACCTGCGCTCCCGACACCTCCTTGCCACCCGAGTCGTACAGCCGCTCCCCCGGTGCGTCGGGCTGGCCGACGTACAGCAGCAGCGCCGCCCGCGTGCAACCGAGCACCGAGTACGCCGCGTCGACCTCGATCATCACGCGATCGCCGGTGGGAGTGAACGAGCCGGCCAGCACTTCGGCACCGTCGGGGGCCAGGTCGTGGTAGATGAACTCATGATCGAGTTCGGTCACCAGGGGAAACCCAAGACCGCCGCCGGGTGAGCTCGAGCCTCGTTCGGTTGGTTGCACGCCTGCTCCTCCTGCTTCGGGGTGTCGTGGCTACAGTTCGTTATTCGACCTTACTATGTCGTTCGCGTCGATGCCCACCCGGTCGCCCCGCTTGACCGATCGATGTTTGTAATCTAGGTTTCCTTACGCGCGGGCACACCGCACTCCACACCCGAACGGGGATCCTGATGCGCACCATGACCGATCGCGAGCTCTACCTGTTCGACATCCAGGGCTTCGTCGTGGTCGAGGGTTTCCTGAGCGATGCCGAGGTCGCCCGCCTCAACGATGCGGTCGACGCCAACGCCGACCAGCGCGAGGCGTGCGGCGAGAGCATCGATGGGTCGTCCACCCTGACCGGGTCGCCGCGCCTTCAGTACACCGGCATGCTCGCCTGGGAGCGCCCTTGGTGCGAACCATTCCGCGAGCTCCTCGCCCCCACCGCAGCGGTGCCCTACCTCAACACGATGCTCGGCCGCGGCTGGCACATGGATACCGAGCCGGTGTACTTCCACTACGGCCAAGGAACCGGAGGGCTGCTCGTGCACCAGGGCGAGCACTTCTTCCATCCCGGCGCCTACTACGTACACAAGAACGGCCGGATGCACAACGGCGTGGTCGTCTTCCAGTACACCCTCTCGGACCAGAACGAGGGCGACGGGGGGTTCGCCTGTATCCCCGGTAGCCACAAGGCGAACTATCCGCGTCCCGCCTCGATCACGCGCTGGGAGGACGACCAGAGCCTGATGCACAACCCGACGGTGCGCGCCGGCGACCTGTTGATCTTCACCGAGGCGGTGGCCCACGGCACGCTGCCGTGGACCGCCGCACACGAGCGGCGAGCGATGCACTACCGATACGCGCCGAAGTTCGTGCAGTTCGGCGGCGGCGTCCACACGTTCGACCTGCCCACCTGGGCCGACGAGCTGACCGAGGCCCAGCAGGCCGTACTCGAGCCGGCGTACTACTACCACCGGCCCCTCGTCGGCCCCGACGGCAGCGTGTCGCGACCGCTGCTCGACATGTACGACTGGGGTCACAACGGCGAATGGGAAGACATCCCAGTCGAGTCCCCCGTCGACAATGCCTCGACGCGCTTCCTCAAGGCTCAGATGGTGGAACGCAAGCGGGTCGGCTGACCGACGCGAGCTACCAGGAGGCACCGGCATCATGAGAATCACCGCGGTCGAGACCGTGCGTCTGCCCGCTCATCCCGAGTACCTGTGGGTCCGGTTGGAAACCGACGAGGGGTTGGTCGGTACCGGCGAGACGATGCCGCGCGTCGGCTCGGTCGAACGGGTCGTCCACGACGTGCTGGCGCCGGTCGTACTCGGTGCGGACGTCGCTGCCGAGGCGATCTGGACGCGCAGCTTCGAGACGATCTCGTACCACGGTTACGCCGGCGCCGAACTACGGGCGTTGTCGGCGATCGACATCGCCGTGTGGGATCTCGTGGGTCAAGCCGCCGGGTTGCCGGTGCACCGGTTGCTGGGTGGCCCCTGCCGCGATCGCATCCCCGCCTACAACAGCTGCGCCAGCACCGGCGCGATCCGCGACCACGAACGCTTCACCGACGACCCCGTCGGGCTGGCGCGCGAGCTGATCGACGAGGCATATCCGGCGATGAAGATCTGGCCGTTCGACGTGTTGTCGACCGCCAGCGACGGCCAGCGGATCGACCGTGCCCAGCTGCTCGCCGGTTGTCGCGCCTTCGGAGCGATCCGCGACGCGGTCGGTGACCAGATCGACATCGCCTTGGAAGGGCACTCGTGTTGGGGGTTGCCGGCCGCGATCAGCATCGCCACCGCGCTCGAGGAATTCCACCCGATGTGGCTCGAAGACATGCTCCACGCCCGCCGGCCCGAGGCGTGGGCGCAGCTGCGCGAGTCGACCTCGATACCGCTGTGCGGTAGCGAGCGTGCGTTCACACGGTGGGGCATCGCGCCCTACCTCGACGCCGGCGCGGTCGACGTGGTCAACCAGGACCTGTGCTGGACCGGCGGGTTCACCGAGTTCACCAAGGTCGCCGCGCTCGCCGCCCTGCACGAGCTACCCGTCGCCCCCCCACAACTGTCACGGCCCGGTCGGGGCGATGGCCACCATCCACGCCGCGGCGGCGACCCCCAACCTGTATCTGCTCGAATCGGTGCGGGCCTTCACCAGGGGCTTCTTCGCCGAGATCGTCGACGATCCCCCGCTGGTCGACGGGACGGGAATTGCCGTCCCCGAACGGCCCGGGCTGGGTGTGAGCCTTCGCGACGACGTGCTCGCGGCCGCCAACCGGGAACGTTCCGAGGTGGGCTCGATCGGTCCCAGCGGGTGGGGCCACGGCGACCCCTGGTCGGGCCAACTCGGCGATCGGATCTGAGCCGTTCCGTGATGCCGCCCGCCGTGCCGCGGCGGGTTCGCTTCAGTGGGCCCTGCGGCCGTGTCCGAGTACCTTCGGCCGAATGATCGACCCTGGCGCACCCGACGACTCGACCCTCGGCTTCCTGGCCGAGCGCCACCTGGCGACGCTGACCACGTTGCGCCCTGACGGCAGCCCGCACGTGGTGGCGGTCGGGTTCACCTACTCGGCGGCCGAGCGCCTGGCTCGGGTCATCACCTTTGCAAGTTCGGTCAAGGCCCGCAACGCGGCGCGCGGCGGCCGGGCCGCGGTATGCCAGGTCGACGGCGGCAGGTGGCTCACACTCGAGGGCGAAGTCCGCGTCACCGACGACCCGGCCGCGGTGACCACCGCGGTCGACATGTACGCCGCCAGGTACCGCCAGCCGGGCGAGCGGGCGGACCGCGTGGCGATCGAGATCACCGTCGACCGGATCCTCGGTCGCGCTTGAGCAGCGTGTCGGGCGTCCTCCGCTGAACGGCACCGTCAGCCTGCCTCCCGTACCATTCAACACATGGACACACCGGGAGCCGATGGCCGACTCGAACCGTTTCCCGAGAACTGGCAGCGCGGGCTGGCTGTCGTCGCCCATCCGGACGACATGGAGTACGGCGCTGCGGCCGCGGTCGCGCGCTGGACCCAGCAAGGCAAGCACATCGCCTACGTCCTCGTCTCCGACGGCGAAGCTGGCATCAGCACGATGGAACCCAGCGTCGTCGGGCCGCTGCGCCGCGACGAGCAGATCGCCAGTTGCGACATCGTCGGCGTGCACGACGTCGAGTTCCTCGGCTGGCCCGATGGTGCCATCGTCGAGGGCCTCGAACTGCGCGCCGACCTGGCCGCCGCGATCCGGCAGTACCGACCCGAGGTGGTGCTCTCGATCAACTTCCGCGACACGTGGGGCACCGGCGGCTGGAACCACGCCGACCACCGCGCCGTCGGGCGAGCGCTGATCGACTCGATCCGCGACGCCGCCAATCCGTGGATCTTCCCCGACCGCGGGCCGGCATGGGAGGGCGTCGAGTTCGCCGCGTTCGGAGGCAGCCCGCAATCGAGCCACGGAGTCGACGTCACCGACACGTTCGACATCGGCGTCCGCTCCCTGGCCGCCCACCGCGCCTACCTCGAGCACCTCGGCGGCCCGATGGCCGACCCCGACACCTTCCTCCGCGAAGCAGCCACCGCCGCCGGCCAGCAGTTGGGCGTCGACCTGGCCGCCACCTTCGAACTCGTCACCTGACAAGCCTCCCCACGTCCCGACGAGGTTGTCACCCAGAGTTGCCAAATCCGCACTTGGCTTCAACCGGTGATCGCAACGCATTTCTGATGGGGGTGCTTGCTGATGGCGGCTCGGAGGAGCCTGGGGCGTTTCGTTTTGAGCGGACGACGGGATTCGAACCCGCGACCCTCCACCTTGGCAATGCGCTTGTGAAGCCGACCCCTATCGGCTCCGCCCCAGGTAGATGGCTATGTCCAGCGACAACAAGGCACTCGTTCCCATAGTCCTTCCCACAAAGTCGGCGCGGGCGGGACTCCGTGGCAGCGCGTTTCGCCTGGTCCCACGGTGTCCTGGCGGGTCGGTGCCGCGATCCCGCAGAGCGTCACCTGCGCGGGGTGATGCTCTGCGAACCCCAGCCGGATCACCCAGCGAGTCAGGCAGCCGCTTCAGTGCCGTCGGCGACCCCGCCGTGACCGCAGCCAACATTGCCCCGCCCCACACCCCGAGCACCCCGACCGCGAGCACCCCGCCCACCGCCAGGATCATCCGCTCCAACGCCCCAGTGCCGTCGCGCTCCACACACCGCTAGGCCGTCCGGCGACCGAGCGCGTCGCGTGGCGCCTCCATCTGTGTGGGTCGCGTCATCGACTCCTTGGCGTTTCTAAGCTCAAGGAACTGTGACGGTGAACGACATCGTGGAAGTGATCCTGACCCTCGCCGGACTCGGAGTCGCGATGTTCGGCGCCGTGCTTGCGTCGCTCGGCGCGCTGCGGGCAAAGCTCACGGGCGCTGAACGCAGTCGAGCGGTGGAGATCTATTCCGAAGCAGGCGAACTCCTCTACACGACATCGCCGACAGATGAGTCGGAGGCCGCAGCGAAGGTCGAAGTTGCGTCACCCGACGATGTCACCGCGGTGGAGGTGGGGAAGATCGTCGAGGCGGCACACACCTCCGCGCAAGTACCTCACGAACGAAAGGGATGGCTCGCCGAGCACGGCGTGATCGTCGGAGCGCTCGTCGCGCTCGTCGGTGTGCTGTTCACTGTTGTCTGGCCGACCATCATGAAAGAGGAGCCGCGCCCAAACTGCATCGAGTACGCCCGGATGCTCGGCGAACTCCAGCAACAGAGCCCCGCCGCCAATCCGGCAAGGCTCTTCGGCGAAGGTGGCCTCAGCATGGGCAACGTCGACGAGGAGTGTGGTCCGCCAACGCAGTTCTTCGAAGCACTTCGTGACGGCCGGCCGACGCAGCCCAGTGTTGCGACGACGCCTACCGGAACGTTTCCCTAGGGTTCCTCGGCCCTCGTCGACCGCTTCCGGTTCCGAACCGTACCCACGGTCTGCCGACCGAGTGCCGCGAGCCGATGGGTTCGGCTCCGATCTCTATTCCGACTCGATCAGGTCAGCTAAGTCACGAAACGCCTGGATCAATGCTCCGCCGGCAAGCGCGAACGAGATTGGAAGCGCGGCCGGGTTCGCCACATTGGTGATGGTCAGCAGGGTGCCACCAACGGCCGACACACCGGCTTTGGCCACCGTGCTCTTGACCCGTTTCTTTTGCTTCTTCGGCAGCCGCGGAACGGACTCGATAGAGCGGATAATCGCGGCGTGAGCGACTTCGACAAAGTCGGCGAGTACCTCGGGCGAAGCCGGAAACGGAACCTCGTCGGCAGAGCCGCGGCGAAACGTCTGTGCGTAGCTGTCTACCTCACCGAGCGGGATTCCGGCAGCGCTCGCTTCCGCGTGGAGTGCGTCGTCGCCAGCCTCGTCTAGTCGGCCCTTGAGGAGCTGATAGTCGCGTTCCCTCATGACGTGGTCGACTCAGGACGAGAATCCGAAACCTCGGCGAGCAGCTTCAGTTTGCCAAGCTTCATCGCGATCCGCCCGACGGCCGTGGTCGTAACGCTGAGATCCTTGGCCACTTCCCTGACCGACAGTCCGGATCGCAGCCGCCTTAACACCGCCCGCTCGGTATCGCTGAGAGTCGCTTCCGCACTGCCACTGCGGCGGTACGAGCCAAAGACGTCTCGACGGCGCGGTCGCTCGAGAGACACCCGAACGCGTTCATAGGCACCGCCGTGGTTCTCGCCTGTACCGCTCGGGGAGTCAGGGCTCGACGGCCCTTCGCCGGACACCTGGCCAAATCCCTCCGCCACACCGGCGACAAACTCGGCGTTCACCGTCCCGTTGCGCAGGGCGCGGACGATGTTGGCACAGAGGAGATCGGCCTTTCGACGTTCCGTCTCGGTCGATGCTCCGGAGGCCAACCGCTTGTAGCTACGCCGAAGAGCATGCAACTGGGATGTGAGGTCGGCCATGTTTCGTGCCGTGCCCACCTGCCCGCGATCCACAGCGAGACACCGTAACGGGTCCACGACACGCGACGTTGTATCCGCGCACGTGAGGGCGAGAAGCTGAGAACCCGTAGCATCCGCCGCTGCGCCCCGGAACAGCCCGCAGGGCGCCGTGCTGCCCAGTGGGTCTAGCGGTCCATGCTGCGCACAGTCTCATTCGGCGGTGGAGTCCAGTCCACATCGAGACGACCCTCAACCAGCGCCGGGCGCAACTCGGCAAAGACCGTGTCTACCTCACTCGCCACGGTCGTCCCCTCGCCGAAGTGTTCGCCCACGACCAACTCACCCTCGATGGCCTCGACGTCTGCGACTCCGGCTACTGCATGACCTGATCCCCTCCGCCACAGTGAGGCCGCTGGCGGCGGCGTCCACAACCTCGGCCGCTGCATGTGTGACCCTCCGGTACCTTCCGCATTGTGCCGACTCGCCTGCCGACATCCGAGAAGCTTCAAGCGCCGCTCGTGCAGGCTCACGCGTTCGATCACTACATCCTCGGACGTTGCGACGGGCGGTTCCCCATCGCAGACGCGCGCACAACCTTGAGGTGCCCCCTGTGCTTGCGCTGGCTGCCGAGGTCAGAGTTCAACCTCGAGCACGCGCCGCAACGGTCCAAGCAGTCGCGACTCGGACCGCCGTGGGTACTCGTGTCGTCGTGCGAGACGTGCAACTCGAAGATCGCGGGCAAGACCTTCGAGAGCGAAGCAGCGATGATCGCCCGCGACGATGCCGCTCATCCTGCCGGTGCGCCGGGATGTGTGCTGCACGGCACCGAGCATCCCTCCACGGGCTTCGATCTCGGGTGGATTGTCGATCACGTTCCGGTGACGCTGGCCGACCTCAAGAGCGCGTACATCATCGCGTTCGCGGTACTCGGCTACTCCTGGGTGTGCAGCCGGCGGCTGGAGCCGATCCGCGAAGCGTTCGCTGCTCGTCAGCTTCCGCCCGAGGACGTCGCTTTCGCCACGTGCGGAGTGTTCGGCCCTCAGCACGAACGAACCGTGTTCGAGATCTGCACGCCATTCTCGGCGATCGTGGTCGTCGGCCCGTCGGCAGATGTCGTGGTCGTGTTCGCCACCGATAGCACCATCGGAAGCGTCCGAACGCTCACCGAGCTCACGCAAGGCGGGTCCGTGCGCGGTCACCGATTCGATTGGCCGCTCATGGTCCGCAAGACCCAGCTCGAACTCGGCCTGCCAGATATCGAGAAGCCTGAACAGGCATGGGACAACGGCCACACCTTCCACCTCGACCGCTGTGCCAAACCGCACCGCGAATCCGTCGCCGCGACGCGCGAGTCCACCCGATCGATCAACGCCAGGTTCCGCGGTCGCTGACTGACCTGCCTCGCGGCCGCCTTTCCCGACGACGCCACTTCCGCTTCGAGTAGGCGCTACGCGTGATCGTGCATCGCCGGTGCCGGCGAGTGGAGACCTCGGCCGCACAACGTAAGCTGCGGACCTTCGGCGAACACCTCCGACCACTCGACGCAACAGCCGGGCGGCGGGATCTCGCGGCCGTCGGGCGTATTGGGAGAGCATCGGAGCCTGGCCTGTGCCCGGCGCTGGAACTTCTTGGTCTTCGGCAGCCGTTCGTGCTGCTCGTCGCTGGCGAAGATCCGTCGCTCCCGACCCTGCTGAATCGCTTCGCGCACGACACCAACGAGCTTCCCGTCCGCGTGCCGCACGACAGCCTTCTCGCCCTGCGGGTCGTTGCTGAGCGCGACGACCCGACGCGGGCTGACCGGCCACAGAATGTACGGCGCCGCGGCCAAGCTCGGCCGGACGTTGCGGCGGAACGGGACCAGCACCGGCGCGTCGCATGTCATGAACCGGCCCTGCGGGTCATGCCACACCTCGATCTGACGCGTCGTGAACTCGTCGGCTGAGTCCCACATCGCCCTGAACAGCATCTCCGTGTGGATGCCAGCGGCACGGTACGGATCGTCGTCACCGCCATCGAAGTTCCGGAACTGGGTGGGGTTCTGCGCGACCATCCAGGCGTTGTACTGAAGCTGAATTCGGCGCTGCTGCACTGTTCGCGTCCGCTGCACCGCCATCGTCACCCCGAGCCCGATCAGATCGTCGAACTCGAGCCCATCGGGGTCGTCCAGCTCGTCGAACAACACCTGCACGCGGCGCAGCTCGGCGTCGACGACCTGGAACAGCAACTCGACACGGTTGTGCGCCTCGCCGTCCGGGCCGACCACCCGGTAGAAGTTCTCCTTCACGCACACATCCTTGATCCCCACTTGCCGCACATCGCCGGTGCTCGTGTCGAGCGACCACACCCGCCGGCCGTCGTGCGACCACTGACGAAGGTACGACTGCGGCACGTAGTGGTGACGGCGGCTTACCGGATCGTTCGCCCGCTGCTGAGCGAGCAACCGATCCATGTACTCACGCGCCCGACCCGACAACGCCCGACCACCATCGGTCAGCGGTACATGGCCCCAAGGGTTACGCACCGACTTGACCAGCACCCACTCACCAGCCCCGTCCGGCATCTCACGAACGGTACTTGCGGGCTGACCCGCCCGGACGGGGATCTTCGAGGTCAGAACAGCTTGATACCCGCCACGTCGAGCGGTGCCGGCTGATGCCATCGGTGAGCCGCATGGGTTGCCCATTCGATCTGCTTGGTGCCGTAAAGAACGAGACCGCACACGAGGCAGTCCAAGACCTCGACCGGTTGCTCGCGGCGGGTCGGCGGGATGCATCGCTCCGGCGCTGTCCCGACCGGCTGCATGGTCGTGAACGCTGGGCTGTTGCACGCCGGGCAGCGAGTATCGGCGTCGGCGAGCGGCAGCCTGCCGCGGCGGTTGGCCGAGATCACTGACGAGAAGTGGTCGCGCCGAGCCCGCGCGACGCGCACCTCGGCGTCCTGCACGGGTGTGCGACTGCTGCGGAGGTGCTTCGGTGTCGCGATCGAGCGCAGATCGCCCCACAGCGCTCGGTCGTTGAAGCCGACGCCCGCCCACAGTGCGTTGACGACCGACAGGAAATCGCGAGCGATGCGATCGGCGTGCGACTCGTCGAGGTCTCCGAGATGGATCGCAGCGTTGCGAGCGTCGAACAACCGCGACGCGGCGGCAAGGTCGACCTCGATGTCGGCGAGGGAACGCGCGGCCCTGGCCGCGTCCAGTCCCGTGATCGTGATCGAGGCAACCAGGCCATCCAGTGCCTTGATACGTTCCGGACTTCCGTGTACGAGGATGCCAGCGTTGTCGTGTGGGTCGAGCAGGTGCAGTTGCGCAGGTGAGAAGTTCCGGTGATCGGGATCGAACAGCGCGGTCACGTCGTGCCGCGCGACGATGGTCTTCGCGGTGAACTCGGCGGCTGCTGCCGCGTCGATGACGAACTCACGCTGTTGCCCACCGTCGAAGAAGTCAGTCAGCGCGCGCTGCGCGAATCGGGCGGAGACCCAACGCAGCGACGACTCGATCCCGACTCCTTCACGCACGCCCCAAGCATTGCAGCCCGCCGCCCGTGCCCGCCGCGGCGTTCAGCTCCCCGTGCCCGTGGGTCGTGCTCAGGCCCGGATCGCATGGCGAGGTGGCAAGATCAGCCCATGTCGTTCGAGGCCCGCGTCCTGGTCCTACTCGTGGCATCGCCTGGCGACACCGGCGCTGCCCGCGACCGGATCGAGCAGGCGATCACCGCATGGAACCGTGACCGGTCCCGGCAGGCCCGCGTCGTGTTGCTGCCGATCCGCTGGGAGACCGACGCTGTGCCCGAACTCGGAGCCGACGCCCAGTCGGTCATCAACCGCCAGCTCGTCGACGAGTGCGACATCGTCATCGCGGTGTTCCATTCCCGCCTCGGTGCACCGACCCCGCGGGCGGCCAGCGGTACCGCCGAGGAGATCGAACGCGCCCACGGTCGGGGCGCCCGCGTCCACGTCTACTTCTCCGAAATGCCCGTCCCACGTGACACCGATCCCGCCGAGCTCGCACGTCTCAACGACTTCCAATCGGAACTTCAATCGAGGGGCCTTCTCGGCAGCTACGCCTCGATGGACGACCTTGCAGCAAAAGTGCGAACAGCACTCGACGTCGACACCTCGGCGCTGGTCGCCGTCGACGATAGGGCCGCCTCCACCGCGGCGCCACGGGCCGTGTTGCGTGCGCGCTATGACTTCGACCGCGAGCCCCACACGGACAACCGCGGCAAGACACGCATGCGCAACCGTCGGCAACGGTTGGTCATCGAGAACATCGGCGACGCTCCGGCCGAGCAGGTCATCGTGACGATCAGCCCTGTCGGCGAAGGGGACGCACCGATCCTGCACGACAAGGAACCGATCGAGCGGCTGATCCCGAACAGCTCCGTCGCACTCATGCTGATTCCCTACGCCGGTGTCGCGAGCCAGTGGCGTGTCCACTTCACATGGTTGGAGGCCGGCGAACCGGCCGAGGAAACCCAGACCGTCACCGCCCGCTGACTACACGCGTCCGGCACGCCACATCCAGCGGCCACGACGGGCACCAGCATCGCCGCGATCCGCGCCAGCACTACGCCACGGCGTCATCCCACGCTGGCTGCTCGGCCGTTCGGCGAGACGATGCGCTGCGCTCGAGAGCCAAACCGCTCACCCGCCCACCCCGCGGCTGAGCGGAGCACCTCAGACCGTCACCCAATTGCCCTCGCGTGCCCCCCGGCGGGTTCGACCTCTAGCAACCGCTCCAGCGCACGCTTCGGCACCACCAGCCGGCGGCCCAGCCGGACACTGGGCAACTCGCCTCTTTCCACCAACTCGTACGCGAGGTTTCGTGAGATACCCAGCGCCGCCGCCGCTTCGTCCACGGTCATCGTCAGTCGCTCACTCTGCACGCTCGTACCTCCGGGTCCGCTTCTGGGGTCGATCCACTAGGCCGACATGCGCGCCCAAAGAGCGCGACCATCACCACCGCCTGCCTCTGGCTGCCCATCACCGCTACCCATCACTTTGCCAAAATACTTGCCAAAAACCTGAGTGGTACGAGGGGTTATCCACAGGTACGGGATGGGACGTCATGGACCAGCTCATGGCCAGCCAGATCCGCGAACTCCCTGGTAGAAACGACAAAACCCCCTGCCGAGCAGGGGGTTTTCTTGGAGCGGACGACGGGATTCGAACCCGCGACCCTCACCTTGGCAAGGTGATGCTCTACCAACTGAGCCACATCCGCGTGCGCCTTGTGGGCTAACGCTTTCGGCAGTATAGGCCGCCGCGATGGACGTCGTTTCGCACAATTCTTCGCACAAAGTTGGCCTTCGGCAGAAGGCGTGCCAGACCGTCACCCGCCGTCCCATCAGGTACTCGACAGCCCGCGCCCTATCCTCTACGTGACTCGCCGCGGTGGGCCAAACGCGTCCGCGTCAACCCCGATCCTCGGCGCGGTGTGAGTGAGATAAAGATCTCGGCAGACCGCCAACGCGCAGCTCGACCCTTGCCGTTCCCTCCGAGCGTGCTGAAGTTGCTGGCAACCGAGTGGACGTCCGTCATGAACCTCCGCTTCGCGATCTGGACGATCTGATCCCCGGACAGCCCGTTACTACCGTCGTGGCGCGGGAAGGTGATGATCGCCCCGCAGCCAACATCCGCGAGGCGGTCGAGTAGTTCGGTCATTGCTTGGACGGCACCGGTCTTGAGGCTGTACTCGGAACGGGGGCGATGATCGAGATCGGGGTAACGGCCAGTGCCGGACACGACACCCGGCGACCCAACACTCAACGCTTCCAGGACGTGATAGAAGCGGCTGTACTGGACCGCTGAGTAGGGCGGGTCGATGAATGCGAGGTCGTTCGGCCGGAGGGTGGTCACCACCTCATTGGCATCGGCCGTCGTTGCACGGCCGACTGTCTGAGTCGCGATCGCTCCAATCTCAGCCACGGCACCTTTAACCACGTCGAGCGGGTCTCGACGCCAGGCCGCTTCGATGTAGGGCAGACCGCTGATGGTGGGCTGGAAGGGCTGCGCCGTATGTCCGGGCGCGGCCGCACATCGGGTTCCAGCCCAGATGACCGACCCCAGGCAGAGTTGGCGGAGCGCTCGGCCGCTGGGCAACTCTGCGATGAGAGCGTCGAATGTCAGCGCCTGTCGGGGCGAGTAGTAGTGGCCGCCGTACGCTTGGAGCATTGACCCAGGCGGTGCCGCCGCCGACCATCGACGGCAGTGTTCGACATCAGCCGCGGTGAGGCCCTCAACACTGAGCGCAGCGTCCTTCCAAGCTCGAGTGCGCGACCGGGTGGCCTCTGTCCGCGCGATCCAATCAGCGACGACTTTCGAGGTGGTAGTCACCGGTCGTCGGCGAAGGATCACGGCCTCAGCGAGAACACGCGAGTACTCCTGTAGGTCATTGGCGAGCACGGGTACAGGCGTGTTGGCGGCCACGAACCATGACACGCTCGCCGATCCGGCAAAGAGGTCGACGAATCGCTCGTAGCGCGGCGCCTCGCTCATGAGAAGTTTGCCGAGCCCGTTCTGTAGGAGGGCGCGCTTGGCGCCCATGTACTTCACGAGGCCAAACCAAAGACGCCAGCGAGCTCAGGCGCGTCAACCAGGCCGATGGCGTCACGGCAAACGACCCGAAGCGACTCGTAGGTGTCGACTCCGGGGTCCTTGCTCCAGTCGTCAAGGTCCGCCGCGGCGGCTCTAACGTCCTCGGCGGCATCCTCGAGATCTTCAATGGACGCGGTGTTGCTGAAGCCGCGATCGGTCAACACTGCGCCCCACCAGAAGTGCAACTGGGGGAGCTGAATTCCGGCCACGTCCAGCAGTGCCCGACTCGCTCCCGTCGCGATACGGGCAAGGACGGCAGCGCGGGCCATCACGTCGAGATGATGGTCGGCCGCCAGCCGGCGAACTGGTTGGCGGCCGTGATGGACTAGTAACGAGTCTGTTGGGCTGGCCTGCCGCAACTGGAACGCGCGCATGGATGCCGCTTGCACCTCGGTGAGCTGCAAGCCCGCAATCTGTTGATCCACGGCTTGAACGAACGCGGGGGAGCCGACGCCGGCTGCTCCGTGCTGCGCGACTACGAATGCCTGCTCGGTCGCTATGCGTAGGAGGTGCCGATCGAGCCGCGCGAATGACGCAGTGTCCTGGTCAATGAGTTGCCACAGGTTGGCGACGAACTCGGCCGTCTGGCCCGCAGTCCCGAAGGTCCGCTGCGTAATCCTGCTGGGTCGGTAGCTCGCAAAGTTCCTGGCGTCGCGATCGCGCGCAAAACGCTTAATGTCGGCGCCAAACAGCTTGAACCACTGCGGCGCGAGAGGCGCATACGCGCCAAGCCCGGGAACCGCGTCAATCCAATCGCGGAGATGCACTCGCTCGGGGCGGATCACATCGGATAGCAGCTCAGCCGCTTGGGTACTCTTAGACCACTGCTCAAGGACTAGCCAGGTGGTGACGTGAGTGCCTGCACCGCCATCTCCAGTAACCGCGGTGCGGGTGAGGGGCGTGGTGATGCCGCTGTCGTCAACAACGAAGTGTCGAGCGTTCAAAATTCCGATGCCACACCGTGCGAGTAGCGACATGGCTGAGCGGAGTTCGGCGTAGTACGCAAGGTGCCGAGCGGTATCGGCGTCGCCCCGAAGTGCCGCTGCGGCGGATCGTCCGAGGTAGCCCCACGCGTCGATGCAATGCACTGGGGCGGACGCGGCAAGGAGTTCCCGAAGGTGTTTGTGATCGCGGGGCGTGAAGGCCCGTTGATCCTTCACGTCTTGGGTGAACCGCCCTGCGGAGTCGCTCTGGTACCGATTGTTGCCCCCCAGCCAGCGCCCGCTTGCGATGTACGGCCTCAGAGCTGCCGCGGCGTCGTCAACCGCAGACGTCGACGCCTGCGCGACGAGGTGCTTCCCAACCGGGGACAACGCCCGAGGTGCCATCGTTCAGTTCTCGAGCGCGAGTGCCTCGATGGCTGCGTCGCGCACGTCGCCCTTTGCGCGATCCCGCAGATGCTCCAGAAGTGCAAGCCTCATCTGCTTGTACCCGGCGCTGCCCCTAAATCGAGACTGGAGCTGGGCTTGAAGGTCGGTAAGGCCGGGCGCCTTCGAAGTTCGCCAGTCCCAGGACGCGAGGCCCTCCGCGACCTCGCGGAGGAACCCGCCAACCGGCTCCTGCTGAATCTCATCAAGGGCCACCTCGACGGCGACTGACGACATCTCACCCCGAAGTGCGTCGGTGCGCCAGTGGTGGAGTCGGAGCGATGCAGCCTTGAGATAGCAGAGGTCATTGGCTACCCTCAGCACCCCACGAATGCCCTGGTCCGTGTTCAGTAGGGTCGAGTCCCCGAAGAATGCTGGGTCGCTATCGGCGGGCTCCCCATCTGCACGTAGAGCTTCGGCCCAGTCCTCGGTCGATTGGCTAACAGCATCTCTCAGCGCGATCCAGGTGTAGATGAGGAACGCCGCCTGCTGACCGCGACTCCACCCCAAGGCTGCGTCGGAGTCGTCGGCACCGAACAACCCGCCGATTCGACGCCTGCCCTCATACGGCTTGATCGACGCGGCGATCAGCGCTCGAATCCACGCCGCCTGCGTTACAAATCGTCGTCCATGCTCGCCAAGCATGTCAATGCGGTCGTGCCACGGGCTCTCTGGATAGGACCACAGAATTTCGACCAGCTCCTGAGCCCGCGTCTCCTGGTAGACGACATGCTCCTCAGCGCGCTCCAGCCAATCCGCTCCACGCAGTAGCGGGTATAGATCGTAGGCCAGGCTGGTGTTGATCCGCTTGGGCTTGATGTTGATCGTGTAAAAGAGGTATGCCTGCCACCCGATATCGAGGCCGTAGAACGCAACAACCGGCACCTCAAAGTCGTTCAGGTCGGAATCGCCCACATCGAACGACCAGAGTCGATGCTGACCGTCGATGATCTCGATCGGTGGTTGCTTTCGCGGTTTCCAATCGTCGTCGAATTGAGCGGGATAGAGGAGTGAGTCGACGTCTGGCCCATCCACGAACTTCATGCAGTCCTGGGCATGCACTGGCTGACCCAGGCGCACATCGTCACCGCCTAGAACGTTCACAACGATGCCGGTTGGTAGCCAGCCGGGCTTCTTGAGATCGTTGAACTCCCCGGACACTCGCTTCTGCTTACTGAGCGTCGACCACGGGAAGCCGTGACGAACGTACTCAGCGATCTCCGCGCTGCGGTCCGGGTCGTGACGCCGTTGCACGCCCTCGTCGGTCGAACGCGGCATTGAGTCCTTGGTCGAGCGACGGTAGATGCCAGCAAGTCGTCGAAGGTCGCTCGCCCGCATCGACAGGACGTGGAAGTGAGCGGGCGGTCTCCGCCGTCGACCGGCGTCGTCGAAGTCGACATCTTCCCATGCTTGAAGCCATTGGTGAACACGAATGGCGGGAACTCTGCGGGGTTGGGGCGCAGCCATGCTGGGCTGCACGCTAGTCGCCGCAGTTCCCAGCCGTCGGTTCCTGGCGCGACGCCATGTCCCCTCGATCGCTGGATGCCGGAGACGTCGCCTGGCCTACAGGCCGACGGCCTGGCCAGGCTCAGGACCGTCTAGCGCGTGTCGACGGGCGGCTTGGTGGAGTTCGTAGGCGGTGCGTTCGCCGCGGGAGGTGCGGAGGCGGTGGGCGGCGGCTTCGTCGACGGGTGTGGGTGGGAGTGTTGGGAGGGCTTCGCCGTCGAGGGGGTCGTTGGGGGCGGTGATGTAGAGGTGGTTTTCGTCGCGTCCGCGGGTGATGTCGACATAGGTTTCGGCGCGGGTGGCGGTGGGGTCGATGCGGCTGGTGGAGACGGGGTTGGTGGCTCCTTGGACGGCGTAGCTGGTGAGGGCGTAGGCGTGGTCGATGCCGACTTCGGTGCCGCCGCCGGGCGCGGTGTGGTGGTCGTAGAACGAGCGCGGGATGGTGATGGTGCCGATCCCGTCGAAGGCGACTTGGATCGCGTCGTCCTGCCCCTCGCCGTCACGGTGGTCGAGGGCCGTGATCGTGATCGTGCCGGTCGCGCCGTTGCGGATGTAGTTGCGGGGTTGGCCCGGTGGGTGGAGTTGTCGGGCCGGGGCGCGGGCGATGACGCGGTCGCCGATGGAGAATCGACGGTCGCCGCTGGCGATGAGTTCTTGGGTGCCGATGTGACCGTGGGTGTGCAGGAGAAGGTGGGCGAGACGGTTGAGTTCGCGGCGAGTGCTGTTGCGTCGGTCGACCATTGGGTGATCGGCGCCGTTGAGGTGCGCGTTCCACCAACGGGCGAGGACGTCGCGGTAGACGGAGAGTTCGTCTCCAACGATGTGGAGGTGTCCGGCTTGGGCGAGTTGGTCGAGTGCTTCGTCGACTTGGCCGGCGCGTAGGGCGTCGGCGGCGGCGCGGTCGTGTGGGTCGCGCAGGCGGTGGGTCAGTTTGAGTTCGGGGGTGTGCTTCGAGTTCTGTTCGCACAGCACGCGGTACATGCCGCCGGCTTCGACGGCGCCGTGTTGGGCGGGGTCGCCGATCAGGCGCAGGGTCGCGCCGGTGGTGTGGGCGAGCCAGCCGAGGCGGTCGAGGTCGCGGTCGGAGATGGTGGAGGCTTCGTCGACGATCAGCACGGTGCGGGCGTCGAGCGGCGCGGTGTGGGGGTCAGGGTGGGCGAGGTACCAGGCGAGTGTTTCGGTGTGGATGCCGGTCGCTGCGGCGAGGGTGCGCGCGGCTTCGCCTTTGACGGCGGCGCCGATCACGCGGCGGCCCGCCGCGGTCCAGGCGTCGACGGCGGCGGCCATTGCGGTGGTCTTGCCGGAGCCGGCGCGCCCGATCGCGCATTGTTGGCGGTGGCCGGATGTGCAGAACGCGCGCACGAGGGCTTGTTGTTCGTCGCTGAGTTCGGGTCGGGCGGCGAGGGCCGCGTCGACAAGCTCGGGCCGCACGACTGCGGTGTGTTGGTGGAGGCCGGCGCGGTAGCGGGCGACGATCCGGCGTTGCACGCCGAGCATGTCGTCGGTGGTGTAGCGGCCGCCGGGGAGTTCGACCACATGGGCCGAGGCGAGGAAGGAGTCGGCGAGTGCTTCGAGTTGGGCGCCGTTCACGATCAGCGGCTGCGGGGTGTCGTTGGGGTCGTCGAGGTTTCGGCCGGTGGTGGGGTCGGGGAGGTTGACGAGGTGCTGGAGTAGGTCGCCGCGGTTGAACACGGACAGGTTGGTGCAGATGCCGTTCGGGGCCGCTAGCGCGACGTGGATCGCGTCGATGTCGATCGGCCGTTTCGGGATCGACCGGCCGGTAACGGCGGCGAGCTGGTCGGGGGTGAAGCCGAGCGCGGCGGCGCGCTGCCACCACTCGGCGTGGAGTGCGTCGACGGTGGCGTGCTGCTTGGGTGGCCGGGTGGCGAGCACGACGTGTTCGAGTTCGTCGGGGCTAACACCGCGGCCGATCTCGGCTTCCAGTTCGCGCAGGGCGTCGTCGATCTCGTTGCGGCGACGGGAGAAGTCGCGCAGCACGGCCTCGGGGATGCCGTCGATCTCCCAACCGTCCTTGCGGCCGGGCCGCCAGCGCGCCCCGAGCCCGTAGGTGAGCTTGTAGCGCATTTCGGCGGTGGCGATCGCCGAGCCGGCTTGTGCGTGGGCGTACAGGCCGCGGGCGTCGAGAGCGCGGCGTTCGCCGTCCGGGCCGATGACGGTGTTGGCGATCACGTTGTGGTGGTGCGGGAACGGGTCCAGGGCGCGTGAGGTGAGGTGCTGGAACGACGCCGCGGTCCACCCGTCAACGGGCACGGTCTCGCCGCGCACGCGGGCCGCGGCAGCGTGGTCTTCGAGCCACCGCAGGGCGGTGTCGTTGCCGTGGCGGATCGCGTCGAGCACGGCCGTGCGGGTGGCGTCGTCGCCGAGCAGGGCCAGCACACCGAGCGACTTCTCGGTGCTGAGGGTCACGTCGTAGCCGACCCGGACCGCGGGCGGTTGGCGGCGTTCGAGGAACTCGGCGAGGTGCTGGCGGGTGACGAGCCAGCGCCCGCGGGTGCCACGGTGGGCGACGAGGTGGGCGCCGCGCGGTTGGCGACCGGCGGCGGTCGCGGCGTCGATCCGGGCACGATCGTGGTCGTACTTGCGGGCGAGGCGCGCGAGGTACTGCGCGGTCACCCCGGCCAGGCGGGCGGCCTCCTTCAACGAGAGTTGATCGTCGGCCCCTCCGGCGGCGGTGATCTGGTCGGCGCTGACCCCCGCCGCGCGAGCTGTCTCGCAGCGTGACAGTTCGCGATCGGTCACCCATCGGTCCCCGTTGGCGTCGACCACCGGCATCAGATACGAGGCAGGCGGATGGGTCGTGACCTGGGCGTTCGCGGAACCGGGAATAGAACCGGGAACGCGACCGGGAATGGAACCGGGAACGGCACTGCCACCCGCGGCGGTGAGCGTGGCGCCGATGTCGAGCATCTGGCCGATTTCGTCGGCGGTAGTCCCGAGCACCGCGGCGGCGTCGTGTTCGTCGTACCACGGTTCGCCGTCCGGGCCAGTGCGGGTGGCGGCTCCGACGCCGAGCTGGGGGCGCCGCCCGGCCGAGCCTTGGGCGGTGATGAGGCGGCGCCCGGTGAGCGGGTCGCGTCCTGCCAGGACTCGCCCGAAGTCGACGGGATCGACCTCGCCCACCAGCCCGGCGTGGGCGGCGTCACGGCCCAGCCACCGGCCCGGTTCGTCGCCACGATCGGCGTAGTAGCGCGCCGCCCCTCCCCCACCCGGCCTGGACGGCTGGACGGCGGCCGGAGCCGGTGGCGACGGTTCGTCGGGGCACAGGTAGCGGACGATCGCGGCGACCAGCTCGTCGACGCCGTGGCCGACCCCACCGAGCGGGGTGATCGTGAACCTCACCGCGTCACCCAGCCGGTCGCGGACGGCACCGCAGGTTTCCCGAAGGGAAACCTGCAAGTGTGTGTCCGGGGAATTGCCGGGTTCTGGGACTGGTGACCGGGAATGCGGCCGGGAACGGGTAGGCGGGCTGCGGGCTGCGGGCTGCTCATCGGACGAGGTGCAGGTGTGGGCGGGAGCGATTCTGAAGCTGGTCGAGTCGACGGCTGACGGTCGCGCTGTTCCGGTCGGGGTCGAGGGCAGTGGCGAATTGGTCGGCGACCATGCGGTGATGCTCGACGCGGCTGGCGGGCGGGAGCCGGTCGAGCTGGTCGGCGTGGACCGGCCCGGCGGTGGTGAACACCTCGACCTCGCCGGTCTGGCCGAAGCGGGCGAAGCCGAACCGTTCGAGGCGACGCAGGGTGTGCTCGGTGCCGCTACCCGCGAGGCCCAGGTGGCGGCCGAGGTCGCCGGCCGTGAGCCGGGCGGGTTCCTCGTTGCGCCATAGGTCGGGCAAGCGGCGCAGCAACAGGACCGACGCTGGGCCGATCACCGGCGCCCAACACTCCTCGAGATAGCGGTGCCGCAGGTCGAAGCCGAGCCGGGCGATGACGTTGTTGGGGTGCTGGCTGGCGCGCAGCACGAGTTGCTGTTGATCGTCCATGTCGAACTAGGCCGCGCCGGGTCCACAACGACGACACCACCTCAACGACGACACCACTTCATGGCCGCGACTCGACCGTTTCGGATCGACGCACATCGTCGGGAAGCCGACCGGGAACTGAACCGGGAATCCCGGCCCGCCGATGACGGCGATTGGCCCGATTTCTTCTGAGCCGGGAACGCGAACCGGAACGCAACCGTGAATCGCGGGGCGGATGGTGCCGGGTGTCCGTTCGACACCTGGAGGTTCCGATGTCCGTCACTGCTCTGCTCGACGCCGAGTGGGCCACGCTCGCGTGTGGCCCGTCCGCCCGGCGTGCTCTCATCCGTTGGTCCCGCAGCCACGCCGCGCTCGGCGGGCTGGTCGATTTCGCTGCGCTGCTCGATCGGCGCCGCGACCCAATGGCCGCCAACGGCGTGCTCGCCGCACTCGCCGCACTCGCACCCGACGATGAGTTGGCCGGGCGGGTACTGCTCCAGGCGCTCGTGCCTGGGCTGGTACGGCTGGCGGCAAACGCCGGCTACGACGATCCGAACGCGCTCGACGAGATGGTGTCGCTGGCGTGGGAGCGCATCCGCACGTATCCGACGACTCGCCGCGGGTCGGTCGCCGCGAACGTGTTGTGGGACGTCCGCAAGTGGTACCGGCGGCACCGGGTGATCGAGGCGCCCCGTTCGGTGCCGCTCGACGACGTGGAGGAGTGGGCTGTCTCCGTCGAGGAACCGGTGGAAGACGCCGTGCTCGCTGGGGTCGCCCTCGCCGAGTTGCACCAGGCGCGTCGGAACGGGGTGATCTCGGACTCGGCGTTGGCGCTGATCGTGCGAACGCGGCTGGACGGCGAGGCGCTGGCCGACCTCGCCGCCGAGCACGACGTGACCGTACATAGATTGGCGCAGCGACGGTGGCGGGCCGAGTGCCGGTTACGTGCCCTCCAGTGGGCCAGTTGATGGACGGTCGGTCGCAGGACGACTACCATCGGTGGTGGCGCCTGGGGGGTGCCCGGTCTCGCCAGCCTGACCGTGATGGGGCTGGCCTCCCGAGTGGCATGGCACGTCTCGGCTCGGATCGACGGCGGGTTGAGCCAACGCCTGGTCACTCGGGAACGGTCGTCTCCCACAGGAGGTGTTGCGTGCTCACGTCACCGATGTTCTGTCGATCGACCTGGCGCCGGGGGCCATCCGGCCACGGCCGTGCGGTGCTGCTCGTCGCGCTGGTCGTCGGCGCGGGGTGCAACGGCAACGAGGTAAACAGCGCCGGCACGGGGTCGACCACCGTCCCGCCACCGTCGACCGCGCCACCGCCGGGCACGACGACGCCGACCTCGACCACGACGACCACCTCCACCGTGACGACAACAGCCACGCCGACGACACCCAGCACCGCCCCGCTGACGCCGATTCCCACCGCCACCCCGACTCCGACGACCGCGGTGGCGACGGCGGTTCCTGTCATGCCGTCGAGCAGCGCGCCGGTGTACGGGTCGGTCGAGGAGGCGATCGTCGCCGGCTACCTCGGCTATTGGGAAACCCGTTTCGCAGTGAACTCCTCGGAGACCGACCCTGACCCGAACGACCCCCGGCTGGCCGCATACGCCGCGGATGCCCAGCTCGCCACGTTGGTCGCCGAGACGCAGCGGATGCGCGATGCCGGTGAGCGCCTGGCGGCCCCGGCCGAGCCCCACGGGTTCCAACAGGTGCGGGTGGTGTCGGTCGACGGGGACGCGGCGCAGGTGCAGGAGTGCTTCGTCGACGATGGGTTGGTCGTCGACCGGGTGACGAGTGCGGTGCTCGACGATCAGGTGGTCACGTTCAACACGACCGCCCGGCTTCGTCAGGTCGACGGAGTGTGGAAGGTGACCGAGATTCGAGTGATCCAACGTGGAGAGGGGGTGTCAGGATGCGCGCTCGCCAACTGATCGTGCGCTGCCTGACGGTGGCCTGTGTACTTGTCGCCGCCAATGCTGCGCTGGTGCCGGGACCGGTGTCGTTCGCTGGTGGCCGTGGTTCCGGCGACGGCGGTGACGGCGGTGGTGGGGGTGGTGGTGAGATCAACGAGGATGGCGATCCGACCGCGACCGCCAGCGACCCCGGCACTCCCGACACCGAGGAGACTACGCCGGGTTCGGGGGGCGGCGACCCGGAGTGCTGGTGGGAGGTGTACGTCGAGGACGACACCGCGGTCACCGTGTTCGGGATGGCCGGGACGCGCCTGTTCTCCGAGACCGGGCGCTGGCTGATGCGGATTTGCGAAGACCTCGGCCCGGTGATGGTCGACGGCTGGTCGGCCGTCCCCGAGGAGGGACTGGTGATCCCCGGCGAACTCGCCGCGGAGGCGAGCGAGTCGATCCCGATCGGCGCGCCGTTCACCCTGACCAGTCCGGCGGCCGGCCGGCTCGTTGTACAGGTGCCGACGTGGCTGTGGATCGACGGCGACTGGTGGCACGACTACTCAGCCACGGCGACGGCAGGGCGGGTGTCGGCGACGGTCACGGCAACGCCGATCAGCGCGGTGTGGTCGACCGGCGACGGCACAACGGTCGAGTGCGGCGCGGGCACGCCGTGGCAACGCGGCCTGGCCGAGAGCGAAGCGACCTGCTCGCACACGTACAGATCGGTGTCGCCCGCCGGAGGGTTCGATCTGTCGGTGACGGTCGAGATCGAGGTGACGTGGACCTCGAACGTGGGTGAGGCAGGCACGTTGCCGACGATCAACCGCTCGGCCGCCCAAGCGGTTCAGGTGGGTGAGATTCAAGCGATCGGGACCGGCTAATGGCAGCCCGCACCACGGCGGCCACGGCCGGGCGCCGCTCGCCGTCGACGGCGGCGGTGAACGGCGACGGGCGTGTCCGCGATCCGCAGGTCCACCCGCCGCGCCGGGTGCGCCTACCGGAGTTGGCGGTCGGCGTGTTGGTGACGGTCGGGTTCTCGTTGGGCGCGGTGTTGTGGCACCTCGGGTCGACCGAGCGCGTGCCGGCGTTGGCGGTGGCGACGCCGGTCGAGCGCGGGGCGACAGTCACGGCCGGCGATGTACGGGTCGTCTACGTCCAGGCCGGCGACGAGATCGCTCGGGTGGTCGCGGCTGACACCGCCTCGATCGTCGGCAAGGTGGCGCTGGTCGACCTTCCTGCCGGTGTGTTGTGGTCACCCGCGTTCGTCACGGCTGGTGCCCTGGCGGTTGACGGCGACGGGTTGGCGGGTCTGTCATTGGAGGCGGGCCAGTTCCCGCCGGGGTTGATCCTGGGCGATGTGGTCAATGTCGTGCGGTCCGCAACGGGCGACGGTGCCGATCCGGTGGTGGTGCGCGGCGCCGAGGTGGTATCGGTCGACCGGTCGCGCTCAGACGGTCGCGCGCTGCTGTCGCTACGGGCGCCGCTGGCTGACGCCGAGCTGATCGCGTCGCTGTCGGGTTCGGGGTCGACCGGTGGGTTGCGGTTGGTGCTGGTCGGCGAATGAGCGTGTTCGTGTTCGGTTCGCTGCGTGGGTCGCCGGGCGTGACCACGGCAGCGGTGCTGGCGGCGGGGTGCTTCGGGCGGGGCGTGCTGGTCGAGGCTGACGGTGACGGCGGCGTGCTCGCCCTGCGACACGGGCTGCACCGCGAGCCGGGCCTGGTGACCCTGGCCGGGAGCCGCGGGCCGGGTGCCGGGTGGGAGTCGCACACCCAGCTCGTCGCCGGCGTGCCGGTGCTGGTCGGCCCCGAGTCGCCCGAGCGTATGGCGCGGCTGTGGGCGCACGGTGGCGAACGGCTGGTGGCCGCGGTGACGACCAGCTTCGACCGGGCCGCACCCGACGTAGTGGTCGACGCTGGGCGCCTCCGACCAGGGTGGCCGCCGGCGGTTCTCGCTTCGGTGAGCCGCCTGGTCGTGTTCGTTCACCCGGTGGCCGAGGAGCTGGCGGTGCTGGCGCAGCGCCTGATGACGTGGCCCACGAACCCGACACCGATCGGCGTGGTTCTTGCGGGTGCCGGTCCGTACCGGCCCGGTGATGTCTCCGAGCAACTCGGTGTCGAGGTGCTGGCGGCGATCCCGATCGACCGCCGCGCGGGCGGCATCGTCAACGAAGGCGGCAGCGGCCGGGTGCTGGCCCGTTCGAGCCTGGCTCGGGCGGCACGGTCGCTCGCCGAGCGGCTGGTCGGCGCACCGCCGGACGAGTCCACATCCTCCGAGTCCGGGTCATCCGAGGTCGCGCGGTGAACGTCAACGGCGGCGACCGGCGCCTCGCCGACCGGGTTCGCCCATTCGGCGCGTCGGTCGGCTCGCCGGTCGACTCAGGGCTGGTCGCCCGGCTGCATCGGCGGGTCGGCGACGCGCTCACCGATCACAACGCCGAACGTGAGGCCGATGGGCATCGGCGGCTGACGGATGAACACGAGCGGGCGCTGGCGCGCAAGCTGATCTCCGACGAGCTGGCCGGGGAGGCGACTGCCGCGCTCGGCGACGGTCGCGAGCTGCTGAGCGCCGGTGAGGAGGCCGAGGTCACCGAGGCAGTGCTCGACCGGCTGTACGGCCTGGCCCGCCTGCAACCGCTGGTCGACGACCCGGGCGTGCGTGACATCCACATCTCGGGGCACGACCGGGTGTGGTTGTCGCTACGAACCGGCGGCAAGGTCCGCGGGCCGGCGGTGGCGGACTCCGACGATGAACTGATCGAGCTGATCGCCACCGCCGCGCGGCGGCTGGGCCGCAGCGAACGCCGGTGGGACCACGCCAACCCGGAACTGAACCTGCAACTCCCGAACGGCGACCGGTTGCACGCCCTGATGGCCGTGTCCGGGCGGCCGACGATCACGATCCGGCGGCACGACTTCGACCTGCACCGCCTGGCACATCTCGTCGAGCTTGACGTGTGCGACGAGCTGCTTGCCGGGTTCCTCGCGGCGGCGGTGCGGGCGCGCCTCAACATCATGGTCGCGGGTGGGACGAACACCGGCAAGACGACGCTGTTGCGCTGCCTGATCAACGAGATCCCGTCCGAGGAGCGCCTCATCACAGTCGAGGACTCGCTCGAAATCGGCCTCGACCGGTTCGCCGACCTGCACCCCGACTACGAGACGCTCGAAGCCCGCGAGGCGAACACCGAGGGGGTCGGCGAGTTCAGCTTGGCCGCGCTGGTGCGGGCCGCGTTGCGAATGGACCCGCAGCGGGTGATCGTCGGCGAGGTCCGCGGCGCCGAAGTGCTGCCGATGCTGCTCGCCATGAGCCAGGGCAACGACGGGTCGATGTGCTCGATCCACGCTGACAGCTCGAAGGGTGTGTTCTCCCGTTTGGCGATGTACGCGGCGATGACCAGGGAGAGGTTGGAGCCGACCGTGACGAACCTGTTGGTCGCCAACGCCGTCGACCTGGTGCTGCATCTCGGCTGGGTCGGCGATGTGCGCCGGATGACCAGCGTCCGTGAGGTGACCGGCCTCACCGACACCGGGCACGAGGTCGCCTCGAACGAGTTGTGGCGACCCGACACGAGCGGCGTGACGCGCCCGGCCGCGCCGGCTTCGGCCGAGACCGTCGACGCGCTGGCCGCTGCCGGTTTCGACTGGTCGCGGGTCAGCGCCGCCGAGGGATTCTGGCGATGAGCTACGCACTGATGGCCGGGTTGGGCGCGGGAGCCGGCGTCGGCGTGCTGCTGATCGCGGCCGGGCTGACCGGCCGCGAGGTGTTCAACGCATGGCCGGGTCGGCGCGGCGCCCGTTTCGGCTCCGGGCTGACGAGCTTGCGCCTGGGGGTGGGTGTGTTCGCTGCCCTGGTGGTGTGGGCGGTCACCGGGTGGATCGCCGGGGGCCTTCTGGCCGGTGGGGCGGCGGTCGCCGCGCCACGGTTGATGGGTGGCGGTGCGCGGCGGCGCGCCGAGATCGCGCGAACGGAGGCGATCGCGTCGTGGACCGAAATGGTCCGCGACTCGATCGTGGCGGCGTCGGGGTTGGAGGAGGCGATCGTCGCCACTGCGCGGGTCGCCCCGGCCCCGATCGGCGTCGAGGTCCGGGCACTCGTCAACCGGCTCCAGCATCAGTCGCTCGCGGACTCGCTCGCTCAGTTCGGCGCGTCGCTGCGGCATCCTTCGGCCGACATGGTGGTCACGTCGTTGGTGATCGCGATTCGGATGGAGGCCAGCGACCTGTCCGGGCTGCTGTCGCGGCTCGCGGACGCGATCCGCGGCGATGCCCGGATGCGGGTCCGGGTCGAGGTCGGCCGGGCCCGCGTGCGTACGGCGACCAAGGTGATCGTCGGGGTCGTCGCCGTGGCTGCCATGTTCTTGGCGGTCACGAATCAGACGTATCTGGCGGTCTACAACACGCCGACCGGCCAGCTCGTGCTCGTCGTGATCGCCGGGGTGTTCGCGCTGGGCGCCTGGCTGCTCGAGCGGATGGCAGCCACCGAGCTGCCGGAGCGGTTCACGGCACGCACCAACGCTTCACCGGGCGGCGGTTCGACATGATCGTAATGATGCTGCTCGGCGCAGGCGCCGGTGCTGGTGGGCTGTTGGTGGCGCGGTCGTTGGTCCGGCGGCCGCGCCCGATCGCGGCCGTGCTCGCCGGACTCGATCGTCCCGCCGTCGTTGAGGGGCCGCCGCGCTCAGCGGCCGGACCGGCTGGGGTGGGGCGGCTCGCGTTGGTGGTGTTCCGGTCGACCGGGGCCAGCGTCACGTCGCACGGGCGGGCGCTGAGGTTGGCGGGTCGCAGCGAGCAACAGCACGCGCTGATCCGTCTGGCCGGCGCGGTCGTCGGGTCCCTCGTTCCGCTGCTGGCTGGCATCGGCGCCTACACGGCCGGTGTCGGCATCCCGTTGGGCGCCCCGGTCGGGTTGGCGCTGGTGGGCGCGGTGGCCGGGTTCATGCTCCCCGAGCTGTCACTGAAGGACACGGCCGACAAGCGGCGGCGAGATTTTCGGCACGCCTTGTCGGCCTATCTCGACATCGTGAACGTGGTCTTGGCTGGAGGGGCGGGGATCGAGACGGCGTTGTTCGCCGCGGCCGACGCCGGCGACGGGTGGGGGTTCGCGACGATTCGCCAGGCGCTGCACCGCTCCCGCCTCACCGGGCGTTCGCCGTGGGACACGTTCGCTGTGCTCGGCGACGAACTCGGAGTCAGCGAGTTGGCCGAGCTTGGCGCGAGCGTCGCGCTCGCCGGGTCGCACGGCGCGCGAATCCGCGCGTCACTCGCCGCAAAGGCCGACACGCTGCGTGGACACCAGATCGCCGAGACCGAGGCCGACGCCGAGGCGGCCACGGAGCGCATGACGATTCCGGTCGCCGTGTTGCTCGCCGGGTTCTTGTTGTTCATCGCCTATCCGGCGATCCATCAGGTCACCTCGATCACCGGGGTGGCGCCGTGACCGGCTCGCCGAGAGCCCGACCGAAAGGAGGCGTCCCGTGCCGACGCCCGACATAAACTTCTGCTGGTTCTACCTGTGCCGGGTGCTGCGGCTCGACCCGGCCCGTTATGACTGGCGCAGCGACAAGGGCATGACCACCGCCGAGGTCGCCGTCGTGACGTTGCTGCTGGTCGGCGCGGCGATCGTCGTGCTCGGCATCATCTTCGTCGCCGCGCGCAACAACGCCGAGAACATCCCCGTCCCCACAGTGCCCAGCGGATGAACACTCACGTCGGCGCTCGGGGGCGGGTGCGGGGCGATGCCGGGATGACGACCGTGCAGCTCACGGTCCTGTTCCCAGTCGTGCTGTTCTGGCTGATGCTGATCGTGCAGTTCGGGCTGTGGTGGCACGCCAAGCAGGTTGCCAACGGTGCCGCCGCCGAGGCGGTCACCGCAGCGCGCACACCATCCGGAACCGACCTGGCGGGTGAACAGGCGGCGCTCGGCTACCTCGCCGAGTCGGGCAACCTCTCCCACGTCGAGGTCGAGGTCACTCGCGACGGCGAGGTCGTGGTCGCCATCATCTCGGGTCACGCCCCGCGGTTGGTGCCCGGCTTCGCCTGGAGCGTCACCGCGGTCAGTCAGGCCGCCGTCGAGCGGTTCGTTCCCGCCGGCGAGCGATGAGCCCGCCGCCGGTTCCGCCGCGCCCGGGCGCCCGCCGATGGCTGGCGAGCCGCGGTGACGACCGCGGGTCCGTGGCTGCCGAGGTCGCGGTGATCGCCCCCGCCCTGCTCATCCTGATGCTGTTGGTCGTCTACGCCGGCCACGTCGCCGAGGCTGACGGTGATGTTCGCCGGGCCGCGTCTGAGGCAGCCCGAGCGGCGTCGCTGCGCCAGCACCCCGACGCGGCGATCGACGCGGCCCGCGAGACGGCGACCGCCAACCTCGCCGCGGCGGGAATCGTCTGCGACCCGCTCACCGTCGACGTCGACACCGACAACTTCGTGCCCGGCGGCACCGTCACGGTCGAGGTCACCTGCGTCGCCACGCTCGACGCGGTCACCCTGCTCCGCGTCGCCCGCGACCGGTCGTACTACGCCCGTTCGGTCGAGGTGATCGACACGTTCAGGAGCACCGTCACGTGACGGCCCGACTCCGATCCGATCGGGGCAGCGTGACCGCGTTCGTCGCGGTCGTCGCCACCGCGCTCGTGATGGTTGCTGGGATGGCGTACGACGGCGGCAACGTCGTCGCCACCCACGGGGACGCCCGCGCCCACGCGCAGAAGGCCGCCCGCGCGGGCGCGCAACGGATCGACCGGGACACACTGCGCGAGACCGGCGCGATCGTGCTCGACCGCGACGCCGCAACCGCGGCCGCGCTCGCCTACCTCACCGAAGCCGGGGCGACCGGCACGGCCGAAGTCACCGGGGCCACGATCACTGTGACCGTCACAGCCGTCGCCCCGATGAGAATCCTCCCCGTCAGCGACCGCACCATCAGCGCCCGCAACTCGGCCACCGCTACCGGTGAGGGACCGTGACCCGCCGGCTCGCCGAGTTCGCCGCCGGGCTGGTCTCGCTGGCCGCGCTCGCCACCTTGACAGTGCTCCCGCCGGTCCTGCTCGCCCGCCACGTGGGCTGGCCGCTCCCGACCGTGATCCCGAGCCTCGCCGAGATGGAACAGTCGGTGCGTACCGGGATCGACCCCCAGGTGATCATCAAGGCGCTGGCGCTGGTCGCCTGGGTCGCGTGGGCGCAGATAGCCGGCGCCGTGCTGGTCGAGACCGTCGCCTTGTTGCGCCGCCGCAGCGCCCCCAACCTGCGCTTCCTGCCTGGCCTGCAACCCGCTGTCGGTCGGCTGGTCGCCACCGCCGCGCTGGCCGTCATCGCCCTGCTGCCGACCGCGAGCGCCGCTGTCGCCGCCACCGGTGCGGCCCCACCCGTCGCCGCGCTGCACGCCTACCGGGCGCCCGTCACCGTCACGCTTCCCGATACCGCCGCTCCTGCCAACCCGCCGCCGGTGACGACTGCCGACCCGGTGGCGACCGTCGAGGTCCGGCCCCGCGACAGCCTGTGGGCGATCGCCGAACGAACCTTCGGCGACGGCACCCGCTGGCACGAGATCCGCGATGCCAACCTCGGACGCGTGATGCCCGATGGCACCACGATCACAGCCGACACCGAGACCATCCACCCCGGCTGGCAGCTCAGCTTGCCCTCCACCGCGGCCACCACAACGCTGCCCACCTACCCCGCGCCGCCCGACCCGCCCACTACCGCGCCCGTCCCCGCCCAGCCGATAGACGGCGAGCAGGTAGACGGCGAGCCGGCACCTCCACTCGTACCAGGCACCGTCGTCGTCGCGAGGGGCGACAACCTGTGGAGGATTGCAGAACGTCACCTGGCCGAAGCTCTCGGCCACCCACCCACCGAGGGCGAAACCGTCGTCTACTGGCGCGAACTGGTCACCACCAACCGGCCTCTCCTCGCTTCAGGTGACCCAAACCTGATCTACCCCGGCGAGGCGGTCACACTCCCGCCACTCGACGGCGAGACCCCCGCCGCCAACTCACCACCCGTCGACCTGCCACCTGCCGCCCCGGCCGGCGACGAGGCCCTTGACGCACCGAGCCCAACCAGTACCACGCCCACCGCACCCGCACCGCCCACCACGGTCGACACCCCGCCGGCGCCGGTCAGCACCCAGCCGGCGGCCCCGGCAACCACCCCCGCCACGACGCCGCCGATCACCAACGCATCCCCCACCAACGCGACGGCCCCGCAACCATCCGGCCCGACTGTCGACCACCCCCCTGCCCGGCCAGCCGCAGCATCGGCCGGCGAGGCCGACACCGCCCGTGACGTGCTCGCTGCCGCGGCTGGCGTCGGGCTGCTCGGCGTCGCCGGGACCGGGCTCGGGGTCGGCATCACGCGCACGCTCCGCCGCCGACGACGACGCGCGGGCCACCTCGACCCGGGAGCCATCCCTACCAACCCTCATCCCGACCTCCAACGCGCAGCCTTGCTCATCGCCGACACAGACCGCATTGACGGTCTGGAGGCCACCCTCGAACAACTCGCAAGGGCGCTCGCCGCCGCGGGCGCGGCGACCCGGCCCCGCATCGTGCAGCAGGGCGACGACCACCTCGACGTGCTCCTGACCACGGCAGTCACCCCCGCCGCGCCTGGCTGGACCGCGGAGGCGGATGGCGCGATCTGGACCCACGACCCTCCCGCCTCACCAACCGCGGCGCGTTTCGCCGTTCGCCCGGTCGCCCCGCTGCTCGTCACACTCGGCCGGCCCGACGCTACTGGCGGTCAACTCCACTTCGACCTCGAGGCCGACACACTCGTCAGCCTCACCGGCGACCCGTCGACGGCCCGTAGTGTCGCCCGCTCGATCGTCACCGAACTCGCCTACTCGCCGCTCGCCGACACGATCAACCTCGTCCTCGTCGGCGACCTCGACGCCCACGCCGCGGCCCATCTCGAACGGGTCACCGTGGTCCCCAGCTGGGCCGACGTGACCGCCGACCTCACCGCGTGGGCCGAGCAGTCCCGCAACGTCCACGCCGAGCAGGGCTGGGCCAACTCGTTCGTCGCTCGCGCTGTCGACGATCACGACGCGCTGACTCCGCTCGTTGTCGTCGGCGACCACCCACCCGACGAACCCGCAACGCTCGAACGCCTCGCCGGGCTCGCCCCGGCGGCGATCGCCGTCGTCACGGTCGGAGCACCGCTGGATGCGGCGACCGTGATCGACTGCCAACCCGACCGGCTCACCGTCACCGACCTCGGCCTCACCTGCGAACCACAGGGCCTCGATGCAGACACAGTGGACCGGATCGCCGATCTGCTCGAACGCGCCGAGATCACCGCGCCCCTCCCGACGACGAACGGCGACCACGAGCGTCCACCGGCAACGGCACCTGACCTGCACGACGAGCCGCCGGGTGACGCCCCCAACGACCAGCGCGACACCGACGTGACCGCCAACAGCACCGCCCCCGCGCCATACCGCGACCCGCCCGCCGAGGTCGTCGTACGGGTGCTCGGCGACATCACCGTCGAGGGCGGCGCCCGACCCCTCACCACCAAGCAGACCGCGGTGTTCGCCTACATTGCCCTCAACAGCCCCGTCACCAGCGACCGCATCGAGGACGCAATCTGGGCCGCGCCCACCGGTGGCTCGCGCCGCAAGCGCCTCGCCAACATTCTGTCGGAGTGCCGAGGCACGCTCGGCGCGCGGCATCTCCCCGCGGCCGTTGACGGCCGCTACAGCGTCCCCGCCACCGTGGTGACCGACATCGACCTGTTCGAGCGCCGCGTCGCTCACGCCGCCGGCCAACCTCCAGTCGAGGCGATCGCCACACTGCGCGGGGCGCTCGACCTCGTACGCGGTCCGGTGTTTACCTACCGGGCTACCGAACGCTGGTCGTACGCATGGGTCGACTTGGAGAACTGGGGCGCCCGGTGGGAACCCAAGATCGCCTCCGTCGCCCAGCACCTCGCCGAACTCTGCCTCGATCGTGGCGACACCACGACGGCGATCGAAACGGCGGAGCGGGCGCTCTCGATCGTCCCCGCCCACAGCGGGCTTACCGAGGCGCTGATGCGCGCTCACCAACAGGCGGGCGACCACACGGGCGTCGACGCCGTGTACCACGCCCACGTCGCTGCGCTGACGCAGCTCGACCTCGACCAGCCCGCCGACACCACCGTCGTGCTCTACCAGCAACTGCGTCGGTCGGCGAGGGTCAGCCCGTAAACCTCCGTCCAACCGCACGTGCTGATCCCGGGATGGAAACCCAGCACCGTCCCAAGCGGGGCCGTCAGACGCAGTGTTGGTGGACGGCGCCGACGGGGCTCGATGAGCTGACGGCTCGGTCGATCTTGTAGCCGAGGCCGCGGATGGTGACGATCAGGCTGGGTTGGCCGTCGACGTCGATCTTCTGGCGGAGGCGTTTGATGTGAACGTCCACGGTGCTGGTGTCGTTGCCCGGTTCGCGTTGCCAGACGCAGCGGATGATTGTGTCGCGGGAGAGCACGCGGCCGGCGTTCGCCATGAGCAAGTAGAGCAAGTCGAACTCTTTGAGCGACATCTGGATCGGACGGCCCTCGACGTGGACGCTGCGGGCCTCGGGGTCGATGGAGACGTGTCCGATCGCGAGGGCGGCGTCGGCCATCGGGATGCCGGCGGGTTGGTTGCGGGTGCGGCGCACCGCGGCGCGCATGCGGGCGATCAGTTCGCTGCTTCGGTAGGGCCGGATCACGTGGTCGTCGGCACCCATCTCCAGAGTGGTGATCGCGTCGATCGGGCTGTCGTTGTCGGCGATCGCAATGATCGGGACCGAGTGGCGGCGACGGACCTGGTGGCAGGCGTCCAGTGCGACAGGGTCGGCGTAGCCGAGGTCAATGAGCAAGATCATCGGCAGGGCGGCGGCGAGGTGGTCGAGGCAGGCGTCCACGGTCGAGACGCTGGTGACATCGAAACCGTCCGAACGTAGGACACGGGCAAGGTCGCTGTCGCGGGCTCGTTGATGGTCCTCGACCAGGAGCACGGCGCTGCCGATCATCGGGTGTCCCGAGGGTCGTTGACCGGTACGGCGCGTGGCGCGGGCGAGTCTGCGGGCATGTCAGCCGTCAGGAAGGTGGTGTTCGTCGCCCTCGGTGCCGATGGGCCGGGGATGTGCGGTGCGGTAGCGGGTTGCGCCGACGTGGTGGGGCAATCCACCGATGACGTGGTAGCGGACGCGTTCGGCGATGTTGACGGCGTGGTCCCCGATGCGTTCGTAGAAGCGGGCGACGATCGCGACCTGGATCGCGGTGTCCAGGTCGATGTCGCCGGCGCTGTGGTGTCCGTGGAGTGATTGGACAAAGGCTCGGTGGGAATTGTCGAGGGCAGAGTCTTGTTCGTCGAGTGTTTCGGCTTGGTCGGCGTCGTCGGCGGCGAATGCGTAGATCGCAGCCGTGTGGAGTTCGGTGGCCTGTTCGCTCATGGCGAGCAGATCGGCGTGCAGCGCGGCCGGGAGAGGCCGACCGATCCGCACGGAGGTCTTGCAGATGTTGACGAGCAGGTCGGCGGTGCGTTCGATCTCGGCGGTGATGCGGATGACCGCCAGCACGAGCCGCAGGTCGACGGCTACGGGGGCTTGGAGGGCGAGCACGCGGCCGCAGCGTTCTTCGAGCTCGATCGCGCGGGCGTCGATCTCGTCGTCCCAGAAGATCAGCAGTCGGGCGGCCTCGAAATCCCCGGTCAGCAGGACCGTCGTTGCCCGCCCGATCGCGTCGCGGACGGCGCTGGCGAGTTGAACGATCTCTCCGCGGATCGCTTCCAGCTCGGTATGGAACGCGACGCGCAACTCATCGCTCATCGGTCAGCCGAACCGCCCGGTGACGTATTGCTCGGTGCGGGGGTCGTCGGGGCCGGAGAACACCTTGCTGGTCGGGTTGTACTCGACGAGCAAACCGGTGCGGCGGTCGCTCTCGTCGTTGACCTCGGTGGTGAAGAACGCGGTGCGGTCCGAGACGCGGGCGGCTTGTTGCATGTTGTGGGTGACGATCACGATCGTGTACTGGTTGGCGAGCTCGCGCATCAGTTCTTCGATCTTGGCGGTGGCGATCGGGTCGAGCGCCGAGCACGGTTCATCCATCAGGATCACCTCGGGCTTGACGGCGACGCAGCGAGCGATGCACAGGCGTTGCTGCTGCCCGCCGGACAAACCCAGCGCGGAGGACTTGAGGCGGCTACGGACCTCATCCCACAGTGCCGCCGACTTCAATGACTGTTCCACGATGTCATCAAGCTCGGACTTCTTCTTGATGCCGGCCAGTCGGGGGCCGAAGGTGAGGTTGTCGTAGATCGACTTGGGGAACGGGTTGGGTTTCTGGAACACCATCCCGATCCGGCGGCGAACCTCGACGGCGTCAACATCGGTGCCATACAGGTCGAGGCCGTGGTACTTGATCGAGCCACCGACCCGGGCGATCTCGATCAGATCGTTCATACGGTCGAAGCAGCGCAGCACGGTCGACTTGCCGCACCCGGAGGGGCCGATGAAGGCGGTGATCTCGTGTTCGCGGATGTCGAGGTCGACTTCGCGCACGGCCCGGAACTCGCCATAGAACACTTCCAGGCCGCGGGTCTCGAACACGACCGGGGCGTCGTCGGAGAGCTGCCGGGCCGGTGTGGGTGCCAGCCCGACTTCGGGTTCCAGCCGGTCGTCGGTGTGTTCTTCGGTCACGGTGGCTCGTTTCGTGGACGGGACATCGGTCATCGGGTCACCACTTCTTCTCGTATCGGTTGCGCAACGCGATCGCGATGGCGTTCATGAACAGAACCAGCACCAGCAGCACCAGCGACGCCGCGGCGGTGACGGCTCGGAAGTCGGCTCCGGGTTGGCGGGCGTAGGAGAAGATCGCCACCGGCATCGCCGTGAACGATCCTTGGAGCTGCTCCCAGAAGCTCTGGTTGCCGGTCCGCAGCAGCCCGGTGGCGGCGCCGACCAGCAGGACCGGGGCAGCCTCGCCGGCAGCGCGGGCGAGCGACAGGACGGTGCCGGTCAAGATGCCCGGCGCGGCCGAGGGCAGGACGTGGCTGCGGATCGTCTCCCACTGGGTCGCGCCGACCCCGAGCGCACCCTCTCTGATTGAACGCGGCACGGCGCGCAGGGCTTCCGAGGTGGTGATGATCACGATCGGCAGGACCAGCGCCGACAGAGCGAGGCCGCCGGCGAAGATGTTGCGGCCGCCGTTGATGCCCGACAGGAGCCGCACGAAGATCGCCAGCCCCAGCAGCCCGTAGACGATCGAGGGGACGCCGGCGAGGTTGCGGACGTTGACCCGGATCAGGCGGGCGAACAGGCCCTTGTTGGCGTACTCCTCCAGGTACACGGCGCAGGCGATCCCGAGCGGGAACGCGATCACGGTGACGATCACGCACAGGATCAGCGTCCCGCGGATCGCCTGGCCGATCCCGGCCGAGGCGGCGTTCTGGGCGTTGAGGTTGGTGGTGATGAAGTCCCACGGCCGGTCCGACCACAGTGACCAACTGCGCACGAACAGGTCGACGACGAGCGTCACGAGGACCGCCATCGAGAACGCCAGCAGGCCGACCAGGACGGCTTCGACGAGCTTGCCGCGCACATCGAGCCCGCGTTTGGTCATCCCGGCGGTGATGTCCCGTGCGGCTGTGCCGCCGACCGTGGCGGGGCTGGTGAGTGCCATCAGTTCACGTCCATTCAGTAGACCTCGCGGACCTTGTTGACGAGCCAGTCGCTGGCCACGTTGAGCAGGAACGTCATGACGAACAGGAGCAGGCCGACGAAGTACAGGCTGGGGAAGGCGAGGTTGTCGCCGGCGACCTGGTCGCTGCCGAACCCGAGCGCGGCCATCGCTGCGGTCATCGTCTGTCCGGGTTGGAGTGGGGTCCAGCGGAACAGGCCGCCGCCGACCGCTCCGGCGGCGATGGCGACCACCATCGTTTCGCCGATCGCCCGCGAGATGCCCAGGATCAGGGCGGCGACGATGCCTGAGATGGCGGCGGGGAACACGACTCGGAATGTGGTCTGCAACCGTTCGGCGCCGAGCCCGTAGGAGGCTTCGCGCAGCGACCCGGGCACGGCTCGCAGGGCATCCTCGGCGACCGAGGCGATGATCGGGATCGTCAGGATGCCGACGCCGATCCCGGCCGCCGCGAGGGTGAACGAGCGGTGGGCGCCGTCGAAGATGCGCACGACGATCTGGGGGTTGATGAACGAGATCGCGAAGTAGCCGAGCACCACGCTGGGGATCCCGGCGAGCACTTCGAGGATCGGCTTGATGACACGGCGCACGCTCGGTCGGGCGTACTCGGCGAGGTACACCGCGCCCCCGAGCCCGAGCGGGACGGCGACCAGCATGGCGATCCCGGTGACGAGCAGGGTGCCGACCAGCAGGGTCGGGATGTCGAACATGCCACGCCGGGGGAACCAGCCGAGCTCACGCAGCGAGCCGAGCCCGTCGTCGGTGTCGGCAAGGTTGCGGAGGAACGCGATCGCGTCGCGGAACAGCGTGACGATGATCAGCGTCGTCACGAGCAGCGTCGCGACGGCGGCGAGCCGGAAGGCCCAACGGGCGATCTTGTCGCTGCGGCGCCGTCGCGGCTGGGTCGTCAGCCGGATCGGCGGGCTGGTGGCGGTCATGGTGTGGTCATGCGGGTCGTGGTCTCCGTGTGGCGCCGTGGGGGCGGGTGGGCCGCCGGAGAGGGCGGATGCAGCGTGAAGACACCGCCCTCTCCGACGAACTTGGGTCAGCCGTGGACGGTGCCGGTCGTGCGGGCTTCCCACACGCCGCGGGTGGTCCCGACGGCTTCGGCGCTGAGCGGCACGTAGGGCACCTGGCCCGCTGCGGTGCCGACCAGCTCGGTGATCCCGTGGTTGACGTAGAAGTCGACGTACGCCTCCAACGCCGGGTTCTCGGCGAGCTTGTTGACGTTGACGTAGATGAACAGGTCACGCGCGATCGGGAACTCGCCCGAGGCGATCGACTCGGGGGTCGGTTCGATGCAGCCGTCGCCGCCGTCGACCGAGAGGGGCTTGACGACGTCGAGGTTCTCCTCGACGAACGCGAAACCGACCCAGCCGAGCGAGGTCGGGTTGGCGGCAATACCTTCGATGATCACGTTGTCGTTCGGGCTGGCCGTGTAGTCGGGGCGGACGTTGGCGCCGTCCACTTCGAGGGCGCTGCCGACTCTGGCGATCACGATCTCGACGAACGAGTCGAACGTGCCCGATTCCTCACCGGGGGCGGTGACCGTCAGCGTGGCATCCGGGTACGGGGTGTGCACCGCACCGAGGTCGGTGGCCGTGGCGGCGTACTCGTCGGCGAGCGCGCTGGCGTCCGCCCAGTTGTTGATGCCGGTCGCGTCGGGGCCGAGCAGGGCGTACAGGTCGACGAACGACAGGCACTCCACCAGATCGTTCTGCGCCGACGTGATCACCGACAGCCCGTCGACGGCGACGGTCAACTCGATGAACTCGATCCCGTTGCCCTCGCAGGTCTCGGCCTCCGAGGCCCGGATCGGGCGGGAGGCGTCGGAGATGTCGGTCTCACCGGCGCAGAACTTGGCGAACCCGTCGCCGGTGCCCGGTCCCTCCACGGTGACGGCGACCCCGGGAGCGAGGTCGGCGAACGCGTCACCGACGGCGATCGAGATCGGCTCGACCGTTGACGAACCCGACACGAACACCCGCCCGGTCAGCCCGGACAGATCCGGCTCGTCACCACCGGTCGCCGGCGGAGCGTCGGTCGGCGCCGGAGCGTCCGTCGGCGCAGGTGCATCGGTCGGGGCGGGTGCATCGGTCGGGGCGGGTGCGTCCGTGTCGTCAGGAGCGTCGGTCGGCGCCGGAGCGTCGGTGTTGGCGGTTGGCGGCTGGGTGGGGGCGGTGTCGTCATCGTCGTCACCGCCGCAGGCGACCAGGACTACCGAGCTGGCGGCCAGCACGGCGAGGGTTCGACGGAGTTTGAGGGTGTTCACGCGTAAGCTCCTTTGAGCGATGGAAATTGAATCAATGCAGACTGAGACAATAGAGGTTGAGGATGGAATCTCAAGGGGCCTTGAGTGAACGACAGATGAATTCGGGCGGACAGGTCGCTGATGCGGCAGGATCGACACGCGTCGATCAGACCTCCACCAGCGGTTGCCTGTCGATTGCCCGTCACCGAATGTTCACTCACGACAAGTTGTGTCAACCGCAACTGATTGAGAGGATGAGGCGATGATCACACCGCTGTCGTTCGAGGAGCGCGCCGCCCGGCACGCCGCGCTCGGCGACCCCGTACGCCTGGCGGTCGTCGACGGACTGACCAACACCGACCGCTCACCCCAAGAGCTGCAACGCCTGGCCGGGATCCCGTCGAACCTGTTGGCCCATCACCTCGACGTGCTCGAAAGCGTGGGCCTGATCGTGCGCGGTCGCTCCAGCGGCGACGGCCGCCGCCGCTACGTGCACCTGCTCACCGACGCCCTCGACGAACTCGGCCTGCGCCTGCCGGTCGAGCCGCAACCGGCGCTGTTCGTGTGCACCGCCAACTCGGCCCGCTCCCAGCTCGCCGCCGCGATGTGGACCGACGTGTTCGGCGAACCCGCCCTCAGCGCCGGCACCCACCCCGCCCCGGCCGTGCACCCCGGCGCCAAGGCCGCCGCCAAGCGGGCCGGACTCGACCTCAGCGGCGCCGAGCCACGGCGACTCGACGACGTGACCGACCGGCCGGCACTCGTCGTCACCGTCTGCGACCGCGCCTACGAAGAACTCGACCCCGGCGGCGAGTGGCTGCACTGGTCGATCCCCGACCCGGTCCCGGACGGCTCCCGCGATGCGTTCGACCGCACCGTCGACGAGCTGCGCACCCGCATCCGGTCACTCCACGCCGCATGACCGGCCTCGACGCCAACCTCAGCGTCGCCCCGGAGACCGGCACCGGCGCCCTGCGCGTCCCGCTCGAACGGCGCCTCGCCGCCGAAGCGATCGGGGCCGCCTTCCTGATCATCGCCGTGATCGGCTCGGGCATCATGGCCAGCCGCCTATCGCCCGACGATGTCGGCCTGCAACTGCTCGAGAACGCCGCCGCCACCGCCGGGGCGCTGATCGGCCTGATCCTGATGTTCGGCGCCGTGTCCGGGGCGCACTTCAACCCGGTCGTCACGCTCGTCGACCGGCTGTTCGGCACGATCAGCACACGCGAAGCCGGCCTCTACGTGATCGCCCAGACGGTCGGGGCGTGCGTCGGCGCGGTGATCGCCAACCTGATGTTCGAGCTACCGGCGATCGAGCTCTCCACCAAGCAGCGCTCGTCCGGGGCGTTGTGGCTGTCCGAGGTCGTCGCCACGATCGGGCTGCTCCTCGTGATCCACGGCTGCGTCCGCTCCGGCCGGGCCGCGGCAGTGCCGTTCGCGGTCGGCGTGTGGATCGGCGGCGCCTACTGGTTCACCTCATCGACCAGCTTCGCCAACCCCGCCGTCACCATCGCCCGCACCCTGTCGGACACCTTCGCCGGGATCGAACCCGCCTCGGCACCGATGTTCATCGTCATGCAACTCGTCGGCGCTGCGGTCGCGTTCGTCCTGATCCGATTCCTCTACCCCCACCCGCTCACGGAGACCCCCTGATGACCGAACCTGTCACCACCAATGGCGCGACCCCGGAAGTGCTGTTCGTCTGCATCCACAACGCCGGCCGATCCCAGATGGCCGCGGCCCTGCTCGCCCACTACGCCGGCGACCGCGTCGTCGTGCGCTCCGCCGGCACCGCCCCCGGCACCACGATCAACCCGACCGTCGTCGACGCGATGAACGAGCTCGGGATCGACCTGCACGCCCTCGGCGCCACCCCCAAATCGCTCACCGACGCCGCCGTGCAAGCGAGCGACGTGGTGATCACGATGGGGTGCGGCGACGAGTGCCCCTACTACCCGGGCACCCGCTACCTCGACTGGAAGCTCGACGACCCCGCCGGCCAGGCCCTCGACGCGGTCCGGCCGATCCGCGACGACATCGACCGACGCGTCCGCGACCTGCTCGCCGAGCTCGTGCCCGACCTCGCCCTGCCGGCACCGGTCGCCGGATAGCGCGCTCGACCGGACTGCCCATCTGGGCCGGGCCTGGATGTCGGGCGGGCGGATCGGCCCCGGTCATGATGGCCCGATGACCGATACGACTGCTCCCGTGCCGAACAGTCGAACGGGTCTGGTGCGAAGCCCCGTAGCCGTCGTCGTCGGCGGAGCGGCTGTCGGGCTGCTCGGCGGGCTGATCGGGCTCGGCGGGGCCGAGTTCCGGCTCCCCCTGCTGATCGGCATGTTCGGCTTCGCCGCGCTGCACGCCGTGATCGTTAACAAGGCCACCAGCCTCATCGTCGTGCTCACCGCGCTCCCGGTGCGGGCGTTGTCCGTCCCGGTCGGCGATCTGGTCGACAACTGGCACGTCGCCGTCAACCTGCTCGCTGGGAGCCTGCTCGGCGCCTGGATCGGAGCGTCATGGGCGACCCGGATGCGCACCGCGCTGCTGTACCGGGTGCTCGCCGGGCTGCTCGTGCTGATGGCCGTCGCCCTGTTCCTGTCGCACCGCGGCGAGCTGTCCGCGCTCGGCGTGGACGGCGCCTGGCTGTTCGTGCTCGGCATCGTCGCCGGGTTCCTGATCGGAGTCGTGGCCTCGGTGATGGGGGTCGCCGGCGGGGAGCTGCTGATCCCAACGTTGGTGATGCTGTACGGGCTCGACGTCAAGCTCGCCGGCAGCATGTCGCTGGTCGTCTCGTTGCCGACGATGGTCGTGGCGTTCAGCCGCTACAGCCGCGACGACAGCTTCGTGGTCCTACGCGACAACCGCCAGTTCGTCGTCCTGCTGGCCGCCGGCTCAGCGGTCGGCGCGGTGACAGGTGGCTTGCTCGTCGGGGTCGTCGCCGATGGGGTGCTGGTGCCGATCCTGGCAGCGATCCTGTTGATCAGTTCGTTCAGGGTGTGGCGGCACTGACGAGCACGCCGTGCTGTGACTAGGACCGTGGGTCCGAATCGGTTGATTGGGCGGTGATGGTCGGTCGTTGCATCGGGTTCTCAGTCGTTGCGGGTAGTGGGCTGTCGGGTGTGAGCGGCTGAGCCGCTGTTGATGCTGTCG